>OJKP01000026.1_pt1 | contig 133453 bp, 97 predicted proteins | sample 1596521 | NCBI WGS metagenome assembly OJKP01 (sample SAMEA4350130, study PRJEB24818) | metagenome | biome: human; feature: gut; material: faeces | place: Denmark | collected 2013-09
TCATCCATCATAACAACCGACATCTGCGACCGTCTATCCCACGGTTGCGGATGTCACAAAAACAACAGACAATGAAGACAATCATCGCAGAGAAACCAAGCGTAGCCAAGGAAATCGCCCACATTGTGGGAGCTGACAAGCGTGAGGAAGGCTATATGCAGGGCAATGGCTATTATGTGACATGGGCATTCGGACATTTAGTGCAGCCAGCCATGCCGGAAACCTACGGCATGAAGGGATTCCATGCAGAGAATCTGCCTGTGATTCCCGACCCGTTCGTTCTTGTTCCCCGACAAGTCAAGACTGAGAACGGCTACAAACCAGATGCAGGTGTGCTTGCCCAGATCAAGATAATCGGCAAGCTGTTTGACAGCAGTGAGCGCATCATCGTAGCAACCGATGCAGGACGTGAGGGAGAATTGATTTTCCGATACCTCTATGTGTATCTCGGTTGCCAGAAACCTTTCGACCGTCTCTGGATAAGTTCGCTTACGGACACCGCCATCCGTGAGGGACTTCTGAACCTCAGGGATGGCAAGGAGTATGACAATCTCTATCATGCAGCCAAGGCACGAAGTGAGGCAGACTGGCTCGTCGGCATCAACGGCACACAAGCCCTTACTATAGCCGCAGGACGTGGCACCTATTCCGTAGGTCGTGTGCAGACTCCGACCCTTGGCATGGTGTGCGAACGCTATTGGGAGAACAAGCGTTTCGAGTCGAAACCGTTCTGGCAGGTACACTTCGGTGTGGTTGATGCAGACAGTGGCAATATACTGAAGTTCACATCTGCCAACCGATGGACAGACAAAGCCACCGCAACCGACATATATAATAAGGTGAAAGATACCGGTTCTGCCATCATCACAAAGGTAGTAACCAAGCGAAAGGTGGAGAAGGCACCGCTCCTTTACGATCTCACCACCTTGCAGAAAGAAGCCAACTCCCAGCATGGCTTCACGGCAGAGCATACACTCTCCATCGCCAGAAACTCTACGAGGCAAAGTTCATCACCTATCCAAGAACATCAAGCTGCTATATTTCGGATGATGTATTTGCCACCCTTCCCAAACTCTTCAAGAATCTGGAGAATCATTCGGAATATGGAGAAAAAGTGAAACTCTTGCCTGGCAGTGAGGACTACAGCAAGAACAGCGTGAATGCCGCCAAGGTGACCGATCACCATGCCCTGCTCATCACAGAAAATGCAGCCATTGGTCTTTTCAAGGACGAGAAGATCATTTATGACATGATATTGTGCCGGATGATTGAAGCGTTCTCAGCAGACTGCATCAAGGACATCACATCAGTATCGGCGCAAGTGGATCATGAAGTTGAGTTTGGCATCAGTGGCTCCATCATCCGACAGACTGGCTGGCGAGCGTTGTTGCTCAAGGAAAAGAACAACAGGCTGGACAAGGATGCAGACGCAACCGACAATGAGGTCAAGGAGCAAGTCATTCCCAACTGGCAAGAAGGACAGCATATCACTCTTTCTGGCTGCACCATCACGGAGGGCAAGACCAAACCCAAAGCCATTGCATACGGAATCCACATTGCTTGCAGCAATGGAGACCGCAGGCAAAGAGATAGAAGATGATACGATGCGCCAGGCAATGAAGGACAGCGGTATAGGCACACCCGCCACACGTGCCGCCATCATCGAAACCCTGCTCAAACGAGAGTATATGGTGCGCCAGCAGAAGAAACTTGTGCCGACAGAAAAAGGACTTGCCCTGCATTCCGTGGTGAAGAATATGGCGATTGCCAATGTGGAGATGACGGGCAAATCATTCTCCGCAGCCATTGCCTTTGACGAGAATTTCAACACGAAATTCGTCTTTGCAGAGCACAAAACAGCAGAAAAGCGAGGAAATGTGAAGAGATACAAGAAATAGTTTGTACCTTTGCCACCGAAACATGGTTCATAAATGGTGTCTTTATTTAGGATGCTTTTATTTACTGTGGATTAAGTGGCGGCACTCGGAGGGATACCGAGTGCCTTTTTCTTGCTTTCACACCAACCGCCATCCACGGTTTATTATTCACCACTTAATCCATTCAACAGACAAATGAACAGAAAGAAACAGGCACAGACAGAGCTGTCCTATTACGGACAGTATCTCTTGAACCATCTCAGAGAGAACCGTTTTCCACAAGCCAACGATGCGGACTTTATCCACGAACGTGCAGACCATGCCGCAGAAGTATATGAGCAGACACGGCGTGATGCCCTCTTTGCCGATGCAGCACAAGAGCTTGCCATATCAGCATTGCTGAAAGGTCTCCGCTTTTCCAAGTACAGCATCCTGTACGATGTTGTTGACAGTGAGTTTCCCCTGGAGGTAGCAGTAGAAGACCAGGAAGCGTTTGTCAAGAACCTCCTGCCTTTGGTTGATAACGTGTATTCCATTTACGACCTCACCGATGACGATTTTGCCCAGTCACCGGACTACGACCAGCTCTATACAGAGTTGACTGGAGACGTAGCCCTTTTCTTTGAGTCAAATGGCGTACAATAGAAAACAACGTCTGAACGACAACATCAAGGCGATAGAGACAGCATTCATCCTTGACAGGGAACAGCGCACGCCAACCGCCCGTGAGCGTCTCCTTCTGGAGCGTTATTGTGGATTCGGTGGATTGAAGTGCATCCTGAACCCTGCCAGGGAACTGGCGGATGCCGTCCATTGGGCAAAGTCAGACCTTGAATTGTTTGCTCCAACAGTGGAGCTGCATAGACTTATCCGTGAAAACAGCAAGAATGAAAGCGAGTACAAACAGTTGATGGACAGTCTGAAACAGTCTGTCCTCACGGCATTCTACACGCCGTCAGCCGTTACGGAGGCTCTGACGGATGTGTTGAAAGAGCATCAGATCATCCCCGAAAAGGTGCTTGAACCCTCGGCAGGCATCGGTGCCTTTGTCGATTCCGTCTTGGATAACAATCCCAAGGCAGACATTATGGCGTTTGAAAAAGACCTGCTTACGGGAAAGATACTCCGCCATCTGCACCCGGAGCAGAAAGTGCGCATAGAGGGATTCGAGAAGATTGAAAAGCCTTTCAATGACTACTTTGACCTCGCCATCTCAAATGTTCCCTTTGGCGATGTTGCCGTGTTTGATCCGTCTTATACAGCCATGAAAGGCATGAGGGCACTTGTCACCAGACGCATACACAACTACTTCTTTGTCAAGGCTCTTGATACGGTAAGGGACGGCGGGTTGGTTGCCTTCATCACATCACAAGGCGTATTGAATGCCAAAAACAACAGTGCTGCGCGTTTTATGATGCTCTATCATGCTGATCTCGTGTCAGCGATTCGTCTTCCCAACAACCATGCGGGCGGGCTTATTGCCTGCACCGTTGTGTCGGTTCTTCAGTCGCTTGTTGTATTCCTGCTCTATCTTGTCCCAGGGAAGATTGTCGACAAGCTTCACCCAGCGGTTGGACTTGCTCAAACCCGAGAGAGACTCTTGAAGCTCAAACAGCTCGTGACTGTGGTATTGGGAGTAGTATTTCATGTTGATTCTTGTTGATTTTAACACCCAAAGGTAATCATTTCCTGTGAACTACGGAAATATATTGAAAGGTAATTTATTGAAATTCAATTAGTTGCATTTAATTAGTAGACTCTAATTATGAAAAAGTTAATTGCTATCGCAGCGTTGCTGATTTCTTCAGTTGCTACATTCGCACAGCAGCCCGTTGGTTCATTCTCAGTCCAGCCTAAAGTAGGTCTTAACATCGCTTCTCTTACAAAGGCAGACCTATGCCTATCGGCTTGAGCTATGAGTTCAGCAACTTCGTTATTGAGGGTCGCTACAACTTTGGTCTGACCAAAACCTTCAAGGATGAGGACAACAAGAACAGCGTGTTCCAGTTTACCGTTGGTTACAAGCTTCCCCTCTAATAAGCTGAAAACATTTTGCCTTTGGCATAAACAGACGCAAGCGTTGTGAATGATATAAATTTTTGCCCGTCTTTCATCAATATTTCCTTCCTTTTGTTCGTTTTCTATCTTCTTTTTTACTCTGTTTTTCTGCTTGCTCTTTACATAAGTGAAAATTTTCAATGTACTTGGCCCGATTTTTATGCCTCAAGTAATATCCTGATTTATAGCCTATTAAATTTGTTTGCCTTTTACAAAGATTTACCTAAAATGTACTTTGTTAAACTTACATAACGATTTTTATCTATATTTGCAATCGCTAACAAGCAAGAAATCAGATATAGTGGTTATTGGAAACAAAAGTCAAGAATATAACCCTAAAAATAAAAAGCTTTTTCTTCAACGTTAAGCTAAAGACCATAAAGCTCTAAAAGCCGTAAAAGCCCAAACGCTCTAAAAGCCGTAAAAGCTCAAGCGCTGCAAAGCCGTAAAGCCATAACGTGCAAAAGCTTTAAAAGCCGAATAAGACAAAAAAATATTTATACATTATATATAGCTATCACCGACATTGACGGCAAGTACTCAGTAGAAGTGGCCTAGTCAGGCTCCATCTCGTTCTCTTATGTGGGCTTCGAGACCATCATGGAGAAGGTGAACGGCCGCACGACCATCAACGTGACGCTCAAGGAGAAGAACGACGTGCTTAACGAGGTCGTGGTCATTGGCTACGGCACGATGGACAAGAAGGAACTTACCTCTGCCATCTCACACGTTGGCGAGAAAGACTTCCTCACCATCAGTTCGCTCGACCCCTCGATGATGATTCAGGGCAAGGTGGCAGGCGTGAGCATCACCAACACCGGTGCTGGCGACCCCAACAACCAGGCAAGCATCCAGATCCGTGGCGTGTCATCGCGCTCGGCAGGTCTTGGCCCGTTGGTTGTCATTGACGGAGTGCCTGGCGGCAACCTCACCAACATCAACCCCAACGACATCGCTTCGTTCGACATCCTCAAGGACGGTGCTGCCTCTGCCATCTACGGCACACGCGGCTCAAACGGCGTTATCGTGGTGACCACAAAGAAAGGCACAAAAGATGGAAACATGCACACCTCTTACTCGGGCATGGCGTCATGGGACGTGATGAAGAAAGAACTGAAAATGATGAACGCTGACGAATATCGTGACGTGCGTCTCGGATGGGGCGACACCGGCGTTGACCTCGGCGGCAACTACGACTGGCTCGATGGTGTGAGCCGCACAGGTTTCACCACTCAGCACACCCTCTCTATGAGCGGCGGCAACGCACAGAGCAACTATCGCGTGAGCGTAGACTATCGCAACGCCCACGGCATCGACCTCCGCTCCAAGCGTGAGGAGTATGGTGCGCGTGCTTCTATGATGCACACCACCAAGGGCGGACTGTTCACCCTCACCGCCAACGTGGCACCGCGTATCATCTACCGCGACCAGGCCGACTGGAGCGTGTTCAAGGATGCCATCGAGGCAAACCCCACAACGCCTCTTATGGATCCCGAAAACCCCACACGCTATTACAACTTCCAAGGTCAGGTCGTAGGTTCCAACCCTGTGGAGCGTCAGAAATTGGAGAAAGATCACGGCGACACCAAGCTTCTCGACTGGGACGGCACCGTGAAGCTCAACCTCCTGCCTCTGCTGATGAAAGATGGTAAGGGCAACCATAACCTGTCAACACAGGTCATGTTCGCCGATCACCAGTATGACAACAACACCTATTATTATACAAGCAACGCCGCTCCAGAGGTTTTTCTTTTCTACTTGCAACAATTTATCTCCAAACAACTGTAATTTTATGAAAACATTTTTTATGAAAACATTTTTTACCCAAATCTTTAAGTCACGACAGATCAAACGCTTGTTCTCGTTAGTGACCCTCAACGCCTTGGCGCTCACGGCAGCTCTTGCACAGGTTGCCAACAACCCGAAGGCCAACGACAAGGCGGTGGTGACTTGTGGCAACGCACGCTTCACCGTGCTCACGCCAGAGATGATCCGTATAGAATATAGCGACAAGGCTGCATTCGAAGATCGCGCCACCTTCACCGTGGTAAACCGTAACCTCACGGTGCCACAGTTCACAAAGAAAGAAGATTCACAATACCTCTATATCACCACCTCTGCTCTCGAACTGAAATATCGCAAGGGCTCAGACCCACGCACCGTGCCCGCCTCGTCGGCAAACCTGTCGGTGGTGGTTAAGAACCACACGGGCAAGACCACATGGTATCCCGGCAAGCCCGACCCTCTGAACCTCAAGGGCACCTGCCGCACGCTCGACGGACTGATGGGCGAGGGCAAGCGCTCAGAGATGGAGAACGGACTGGTGTCGCGCTCGGGCTGGGCTGTCATTGACGACTCGTGGACTACGCCCCGCTCCGACGGCGGACGCTCTTACGCCCTCGCTCCCAACGCCACCGTGGGCTACGACTGGTGGGCAGAACGTGCCGACAGTCACGCCATGGACACCTATCTCCTGGGCTATGGCAACAACTACAAGCAGGCGCTGGCCGATTATACGAAGATAGCAGGAAGCATCCCTCTCCCTCCCGACTATGTGTTTGGCTACTGGTACAGCAAGTATTCGTCTTACTCGGCCGACGACTACCGTAAGATCATGTCCGACTTGAAGAGCAACAACATCCCTGCCGATGTTATGATTCTCGACATGGACTGGCACTGGAACGGCAACGCCGGCAGCATGTCTGAGGGCCGTGGCGGATGGACAGGATGGTCATGGAACACGAACCTCATTCCCGACGGCAAGGGTCTGCTCAAGGAGATGCACGACCAACACTTCAAGACAGCCCTTAACCTTCACCCTGCAGACGGTGTGAACAAGACCGAGAGTCCCGACTATTTTGCCAAGATGAACGCTGAGCTGGGAGGCAAGTATCTCAACGACGCGGGCGACAACATCAGTTGGAACATCGACTACCCCGACTTCACCAACAGTTTCTTCAAGAACATCATCCGCGACCACGAGAGCGAGGGTGTCGACTTCTGGTGGCTCGACTGGCAACAGTGGCTCACCTCACCTTACACCAACTCGCTGAGTGAGACCTTCTGGTGCAACCATGTGTTCTTCAACGAGGCAGCCAAGCGTGAGGGCAAGCGCCCTGTAATCTTCCACCGTTGGGGCGGACTGGGCAGCCACCGTTACCAGATCGGCTTCTCTGGCGATGCCAACATCAGCTACGAGGCTCTCGGCTTTGAGCCTTACTTCACCGCCACCGCATCGAACGTGGGCTATGGCTACTGGGGTCACGACCTCGGCGGACACATGTTCTCCAACGAGCAGCTCGTCAACAACCCCAATCTCGTGTTGCGTTGGATCCAGTTTGGCGTGTTCACACCCATCTTCCGCACCCATGCCACCAACGACTCGCGCATTGAGCGCCGTATCTGGAAGTTTGACAACTTCCCCACAATCCTTGAGGCTGTGCGTCTGCGCTACTCGCTCTTCCCCTACATCTACACGATGGCCCGCAAGACCTACGACACAGGCATCTCGATCTGCCGTCCGCTCTATTATGAGTATCCCGACGTGGAGGAGGCCTACACCTATGACAACGAATATTTCTTCGGCGACGACATTCTCGTGGCTCCTATAACAGAGGCTCCCAAGGAAGGCGAAACAAAGACCCAGAAGACCATCTGGTTCCCCGAAGGAAAATGGTGGAGCGTGTCTACAAACGAACTTATTGAAGGCCCGTGCAAGAAAACCATGCAGTTTACAGATGCGCAGATTCCCTATTTCTTCCGTCAGGGAGCAATTGTTCCTTACAACCCCGCAACCGTGATGAACGTTACGGAGCGTCCCGACAAGCTCATTCTCAACGTCGTGGCAGGAAGCAACGGCGAGGGATCGATCTATGAGGATGACGGCGACAACGCCGACTATGTTTCAAACAGCGCCGTCACAACGCTCACGCAGACGGTCAGCGGCAACGAGGCAACCGTCACCGTCTCTGCCCGTAACGGTTTTGCTGCAAAGGCTCCGCAGAAGCGTGCTTATGAGGTTCGCGTGTGCAACAGCCGCAAGCCACTCTCGGTAAGCGTGGACGGCAAGCAGACCACCTTCACCTTCGATGCTGCCACAAAGACCACAACCATAGAGGTCGCCACCGACGATTGCAGCAAGGCCCGCGTTATAAAGGTTAGTTTTGACAGCGCAACGGCTGTCGACAACATCAGCAGCAACAGCTCGAAGGTGGGCTACAATGCCGCAACAAAATGTCTTGTAGGCTCGTTCGCCAACACCTGCAAGGATGTGTCGATGCTCGTGAGCAACGGCATGGGCAAGACCATGCTTAACGGCTCTTACCATAACGTTTCGGGCTTTTCGGCAGACATGTCTATGCTTCAGCCGCAGCTTTACATCAGTAAGGTGGTGGCTGACGGCGAGGCCTTCGTCACCAAGTTTGTAAAGGAATAGTCTTTTCTTGAAGATATGTTTCATCAATGAACATTAGAAAACAAATAATTATGAAAAAGCTTTTAACCATTATATGCCTTGCCCTCGTTGCTTTCGCGGCAAAGGCAGGCGACATGTCCAACTCGCTTGAGCTGACGCAGCTTTATGTCATAGGTGACGCAACGCCTTATTCGTGGGACATCGGCGGCACTCCCGACATGCAGAAAATTGACGAGGGCGTGTTCCGTTGGACAGGCAAGCTGACGGAAGGCAAGGAGTTTAAGTTTATGAACACACGCGAATGGCACAAGCACATCGTGAGCTCAACCTCGGACCAGAAGATAGAGGCAGGCCATACCTATGACCTCGACTTCTATGCCGACAGGGCTTTGGACGGCAGCAAAGACCGTCATTTTAAGCCTGCGGCAACTGGCGAGTACACCGTTTATGTGGACCTGCGAAGCATGAAGATGACGGTCTATGAAAAGACCGTCGACGCGGTGCTTCCTGAGAAGCTCTATGCCACGGGCTCTGCTCTTGACGGCAAGATCGTTGAGATGCAGGCGTTTGGCGGAGTGGAGTTTAAGGCGGCCCTCGAACTGAAGGCGGGTAACATCATCCTCATGAACACCGCCACGCCCACCGCCTCGACCGTTTATTACACCCCTCTGCTCGAGGGCGTCGACATAACGTTCGGAAAGGGTTTAGCCGCTCCCCTCAAGACCACAACCGATGCTGAGGCTGAAGGATGGAGCGTGTGTGTGCCGGGCAAATATACCGTCTATGCCGTGAAAGACAACAATTCGGTCTACGGAACGATGTTCAAGCCCTGCAAGGAACTGTATGTCGTGGGCGGCTGCTGCCAACTCTCATGGAACTATTGGGACTCGCCCTCTACAATACGTTTCACCAACAACCCCGCCAACGACGAAGAGATGGTGTGGGAGGGTGTGCTCACCACCAACTGGAAAGAGTCGCGCGAGGACCCGTCAAAGCTTAAGATCCTCACCACACAGAGCTGGTTTGAGACAACATTCCATCCTTACACCGCCGACGCTCCCGTTGAGGGCACCAGCAATCTGCGCTCAACAGGCGGTCCCGACACCAAGTGGACCATCTCGCGCAACGGACGTTACCGCCTGACGGTGAACACGTTCAAGGAGACTCTTCGCGGCGAGTATCTCGGCGCGGCCCAGACCGAAGCCAAGGACAACGAGGTGACAGGCATAAACAACATCAAGCGTAATGATGGCTCATGCGACGTTTTCGACATCTGCATAGCTGCCAACCACGGCACGATAAATGTTGTGTCTTCATCAGTCCCCGCCGATGTTACCGTTCATGCGAGTAGCGGACAGCTCGTCGCTTCACACGTGGCAATGTCAGACGGCATCGTGGCGTCAAACCTTTCCAAAGGGGTGTATGTGGTTAAGGCCACTGCCTCTGGCGAATCGGTTGTCAAAAAGGTTGTGGTAAACTGATCTTTTAAAACTTTAGGAAGAAAATGGTCGTTAAAAAACTATAGAACATAGATATGTTGAAAAAATAGATTTTATCGGCCATTTCTTTTACCTATCCTTTGATGCAGCACATAGAAAACATTGGTGCAGCAAATCAAGATCATTGGTGCAGCAAATCAAGATCATTGGTGCAGCACATAGAAAACATTGATGCAGCAAATCAAGATCATCGGTGCTGCAAACCGATCCTTTGATAAAACCAATCTTAAAATCTATTGATTGCGTAATTTTTTTAACTATAGATGATGCAGAGTTATAAAAACATCCTGTTCTCATGCGTGCTGGCATGCGCTTCAGCTCTCTGCCCTTGCTGCCCCCTGGGTTCCCTCGCTTGACGTTACAACAGACAAGGCGTGTTACGCGCCCGGACAGACGGTCACGTTCAAGGTTGTGGGCACCATGCCCGCCAACACCAACATACGTTACCGCCACGGCTCTGCCGTCGTGGAGACCGCACGGCTTACGTCAAGCTCATGGACATGGACACCGCCGACGGCTGATTATCAGGGCTACATGGCAGAGCTGTTCACCACCGCTGCCGACGGCACCGAGACAATAGTGGGCACCATCGCCGTTGATGTGTCGAGCCAGTGGACGCGCTTCCCGCGCTATGGCTTCGTGGCCGATTTTGACAATCACCAGGGCACCGTTGACAAGAACGCTAACATAGAGACGGAGATGGCATATCTGAGCCGTCTCCACATCAACGGCGTGCAGTTTCAAGATTGGCAGTGGATGCACCACAAGCCTGTAAAGTTTAATGGCGACGGTTCGCTCACACAATGGTATCAGGACATCAGCAACCGATGGGTGGGAGTGGAATATGTGAAAAACTACATCGCCGAGCAGCATAAGTATGGCATGAAATCGATCTTCTACGACCTCTGCTTCGGCGCGTGGAAGGATGCCGACAAAGATGGTGTGAAGCCCGAATGGGCATTGCTGAAGAAAGATGAGTCGGGCCGCTTCTATCAAGATTATCACGGCCTGCCGTCGTCATGGGCGAGCAACATCTACCTTCAGAACCCGGGCAACGAGGGGTGGATAAGCTACATGAAAGACCGCTGCGACGAGGTCTACAATAATTTCGACTTCGATGGCTTTCAGATCGACCAGCTCGGCAATCGTGGCGAGGTGTTCGACTGTAACCACAAAAAAGTGGAGCTCGACGAGGCCTATGAGCCTTTCCTCGCTGCCATGAAGACGGCGCATCCCGAGAAAACGCTTGTCATGAACGCTGTCTCGGGCTTCGGCACCGATTATATCGTGAAGGACAATGTCGACTTCTGCTATAACGAGGTGTGGGGCAACGGCAACGGCTATGGCGGAGCGCCAGAACAGAATTTTGCCAACCTCTACGACATCATAAAGGAGAACGACAAGTGCAGCAACCAACAGCGCTCCACGGTCTTCGCAGCCTACATCAACTACGACAAGGCGGGCAACAACAACCGGCCCGACACCAAGGTCAACACCCCTGGCGTACTGCTTGCCGATGCCGTGATGTTTGCCCTCGGCGGCTCTCATCTTGAGATCGGTGACCACATGCTCACACGCGAGTATTTCCCTGCCGCCCCCTTGCAGATGGATGATGAGCTGAAGCAGCGCCTTGTCCACTATTACGACTTCCTCACCGCCTACCAGAACCTCCTTCGTGGCACGTCGTTGGACCAGTCGGAGCTCAAGGCTGAGGTCTCCACCTCTGCTGCTGATGTGGCCATAACCGCATGGCCGCCCAAGGCACACACCATGACAACGTTCGCAAAGAGAATCGAAGACAAGGACGTTGTCCACTTCCTCAACTTCACCAACACCGACGACCTGTCGTGGCGCGATGTCAACGGCACACGCCCCGCGCCATCATTGAAGACCAACATCCCCGTAACGGTAAAGGTCGCACGCCCTGTAGGCAAGTTGTGGGTGGCAAATCCTGACATCGACGGCGGCGCCGTGAAGGAACTGTCGTTCTCGCAAAACGGTTCCGACCTCTCGTTCGTTCTTCCTTCAGTGGAATATTGGACCATGGCGGTGGTTGAATATAAAAATGTTGAAGACAATACAGAAGATGGAGTTCAAACAAATAAGGGCATTGCATGGAGCGTAAAAGATATTATTCATCCTCAAAAGTCTTCAGATGCCAATAACTGAACAATATATAATTGCTACAACCTTGCTGGCATTAGTGTGCATTCATCAAACAAAGGAATACATGTGAGAAAAGGGAAAAAGGTTATTGTAGAATCTATTAATGAAGATTGATTTCTTTTCAATAACTGACAACTAACATTTTATAAAAAACTAAAACCGTTAAATTATGAGAGTTATGAATTTTACCCGTCGAGTGTTGAGCTGCGTTCTGTTCGCAGCGTGTGTCATGACAGCCAACGCTGTAGAGCGTCTGATGGTGGTCGGTGACGGTGTGTGGGGCGGTTGGTCGATTTCCAACAGCATCGTGATGTTTAACACAGCAGAGCAGCCCGACGTATGGAAGGCTACCGTAAACCTCAAGGCCGATGCCGGCTTCAAGTTTCTTACCGAGGCATGTTGGGGCGGTCTTGAGTTTCGTGCCGGCGACAACGACGTTGTGCTTAACAGCGGTGTGGCTACAGCCCTCGTGTCGTCAGACAACGACAACGGCAAAGACTGCAAGTTTAAGGTGAGCGAGAAAGCCAACTATGACATCGTGTGCGATCTTGCAAACAACAAGGTTACGGTCACCAAGGCTGCTTATCAGGGCAATGAGATCAACCACACCGCTCTGTGGATGATCGGTAGCGCCACACCCGGCAACTGGAGTCTTAGCGATGGCATCTTGCTCGTTCAGGATGCTGCCAACCCATGCGTGTTCTCCGCTACCGCCGACCTCGTGCCTGGTGAGATGAAGGTCGCTGTCAACAAGTATGGCGGTTTTGACCAGACCTTCTATCTTCGTGACCTTTCAGATGACACCAAGATGGTGTTTGGCAGCGACGACAACAAGTGGAACATCGCCGAGGCAGGAACCTATGACGTTAAGGTAGACGTAGCGGCCATGACCATCTCTATCCAGAAGCACACTCCTTCAGGCATCGGTGTCGTGAATGGCACAACCGCGGCTCCCGCAGCCTATTACACCATCGCCGGTGTGAAGAGCAACGCTGCCGCAAAGGGCCTCACTATCGTTGTCGACAACAACGGCAAGGCTCGCAAGGTAATGAAATAAAAAAGTGGTGTGAAAACGCTGATTATGTGAAGCGTTTCTGAAACGCTTCACATAGATTGTTGAGCTGACAAGAAAAGCCCGATTGCAGACAACGCTTATCTGTTGTTGTCGGCAATCGGGCTTTCTTGTTGTCTTCGTGAAAAATCTTATTTGTTTTTTCCTTATGGTTGGAGGCTGTGCAAGCTCTGTCTTTTTAAGGTTTGCACAGCTCCGTCTTTAATTCCACGTTTTCAAATGACCGTGCACAGCTTCATGACGTCTTGTTCGAAGGTGTCGCGGCTTATGGCCTTGCTCTTCACAGATGAGCGATAGTTGTAGATGGTGCGGGGGGTGTAGAACAGCAGGGCCGATATCTCGCTGCTCTCGGTCACGCCAAGGCGCACGAGGGCGAAGATGCGAAGTTCTGTGGTGAGCAGCGACACGCCCTTGCGGGGCAGAATCTTGGCATCGGGCAGAAGCAGCTTGTTAAACTCGTCCACAAAAGTGGGGTAGAGGTCCAGGAACGCCTTGTCGAAACGATGTAGGAACGAGGCAGCATCCTCGTCCGACATCTTCGACGATGAGGCTATGGACAGCAGTTCCTTTATCTGGTTTGCCTTGATCTTGCGCTTGACCAGCAGTTCAAACTTTGCCAGACGGTCAATGAAGTTGGCGCAGAGGTCGATATACAACTTTGCCAGATGCTCCCGTTGGCGGTTGGTGTCGAGCAGCCGGTCGTTGAGCGTGTGCAACCGGTCGTTGAGCGACGTAAGCTCGCTGTTTTTCTCAGACAGCTCGCGGCGCTTCGTGCTGAGCTGTCGGTTCTGCTTCATGAAGAAATAAACAAACACGATAAGGATGATGGCCAGCGCCGACACGCCGAAGGTGGAAATTCGCAACATGGTGTTACGGCGTTTCATCAGCTGCTTGTAGGCTCCCACGATGACAGGCAGCTTCTGCGATATTTCTATTATGCGCAAGCGGTTGTTGAACAGTTTCGCGTCTTCCATCGCGAGGTTTATGTAGCGTTCAGCCCTCTCCATGTTGTCCTCGCCCTGCTGATAAAGGAACATGGCAAGGTCTTGCAGCGCCATGTTCTCGCGCGTGCAGTTGAGCAGGTCGCTATGCGCCGCCTCGATAAGATAATACTCGTAGTGCTCCATGTCGCCCTTCGCGCTGTAGTTGTGAGCCACAGCACATGCCGCCATGGCATATTCGCGGGCATCATGAGGTGTGGAGCGGAGCACGCGGAAATAGCACTCAAGGGCGTTTCTGTTGTCGTGCTTCACATAAATATAATATTCGCCGCGATAATATTCGGTAGCAGGTGACGCGCCTATGAACCTCATGGCGGTCTCCAGATTCTTGCTCGCACGCTCGCGGTAGATCGGTGCGAAGACGGCATCGTTGCAGTAGTCGGCCCAGTAGAGATAGATCCTGAAATGTGCGATGTAGCTCTTGAACATCACCTTATTGTCGGTGCTGTCGAGCGGCTCCTTGTCAAGAAGCTCTATCGCTTCGGGGTAGAACCCTCCCATGCCCAGCAGCTCGGCCTTGTCCACGATGGCCATCTCTCTGATGTGGCGGTTGCCCGTCCTGGTGGCCATCTCCTGCACCTTGTCTATATAGTGGAGCGCTGAGTCGAACTGTAGCACATGAAACTCGTTGAAGATATCATAACACAGCGACATGCGCTCGTTGTCGTTGGCAGAGCGTCGCAACGAGTTGCGCAACATGTCGATCTTCATCATCTTCTTGGTCTGAAGCTTCTCCACCTGCTCTATCGCTTCGTCGAGCTTGAGCAGTTGGGCTTTGTTGTCGGCAGAGATGGTGATGACATGCAAGAGCATGATAAAAGCTAATAGTATGCGGTTCATAATTTGTCTTGTTGGATAGTTTTGTTTTCTTCCTTCCTTTCCCTTTTCCCTTATCTTTTTCTTGTTTTTCCTTCTGTTTGCCCTTGGCATCAGACGGTCTTCTAAAAGGAATAATAGACAAAGATAGCAATAAAAAACAAAATTTCTACTTTTTTACCCCGTTTTTTTATTTGATCCGTTATTTTTGTTGTTTTGCAAAGAAAGTCGTTAATATTAGCCACTAAGTCTATAATATTTCAGTTTTTTATAGTTTTTAAATGAAAGTACTTATTGCATGCCTTGTACTTCGGCAAAATGTTGGCCCATGTAATAGGTTGAAAAAGAGAAAGTTGAGAGTTGAGAAAAAATGTATTATGTACATTTGTGTTACTTTGTTCTCTTTTTCTTAGATATATATATGTTAAATTTGCAACACCTTTAGTTTGTTGAGGCAAAAACGAGCAAAAGGCAAATCGCGAACAACAATTTATTTAAGAACATAATAACATTATAAAAAATGAGAAAATTACTCTTATCGGCGTTTGCCCTCCTCATGACCCTCGCGGCCGGAGCGCAGACCGTAACATCGCCCAACGGCAATGTTAGTGTGAAGTTCTGGCTTCAGGACGGACGACCCACCTATGAGATGAGCTAGAAGAAGAAGGCTGTTGTGAAACCTTCGCACCTTGGTCTCGAGCTTGCCAAAGACAAGCACGCAAGCAACGGCCAGGACGAGCAGAACCTCATGGACGGTTTCACCGTGAAAGACCAGCAGACCTCTACCTTTGACGAGACCTGGACACCTGTGTGGGGTGAGACAAAGACCATCCGTAACCACTATAACGAGATGGCGGTGACCCTGAACCAGGCTTCCATGAACCGTGACATCGTTATCCGCTTCCGCGTTTACAACGAGGGCATGGGCCTGCGTTATGAGTTCCCGCAGCAGCAGAAGCTCAATTATTTCGTTGTGAAGGAAGAGCACACGCAGTTTGCCATGGCCGGTGACCACACCGCTTATTGGATCCCGGGCGATTATGACACGCAGGAGTATGAGCATGTAATATCGAAGATGAGCGAGATACGCTCAAAGATGAAGGCTGCCGTAACGTCCAACGCTTCTCAGACACAGTTCTCGCCTACCGGTGTCCAGACATCCCTTCAGCTCAAGACAGACAACGGTCTTTACATTAATCTGCATGAGGCTGCCTGCGTCAACTTCCCAACGATGCACCTCAATCTCGACGACAAGAACATGGTGTTCGAGTCATGGCTGACACCTGACGCTACGGAAATGAATGGCTACGTGCAGACTCCGTTCAACACGCCGTGGCGCACAGTGATAGTAAGCGACGACGCTCGCGACATGCTTGCTTCCAATCTTATTCTTAATCTCAACGAGCCGTGCAAGATAGAGGATACATCATGGATTCATCCCACGAAGTATTGCGGAGTGTGGTGGGAGATGATAGCCGGAGGCAAGCAGTGGAGCTACACCTTCGATCTGCCGTCAGTAAATCTGGAGAACCTTGACTACTCGAAGTGCCGTCCACACGGACAGCATCCTGCCAACACCGAGAACGTGAAGCGTTACATCGACTTCGCTGCCAAGAACGGCCTCCAGGAGGTGCTCGTTGAGGGTTGGAACATCGGTTGGGAAGACTGGTTCGGTCATTATAAGGATTATGTGTTCGACTTCCAGACTCCTTATCCCGACTTCGATATCGAGGAGCTTAACCGCTATGCTCACTCTAAGGGCGTGAAGCTCATGATGCACCATGAGACCAGTGCCTCTACGATCATCTATGAGCGCCATCTGGAGAAGGCTTACAGCCTCATGAACAAGTATGGCTATGACGCTGTGAAGAGCGGCTATGTGGGCAACATCATTCCCCGTGGCGACTATCACTACTCTCAGTCGACCAACAACCATTATCTCTACTGCATCAAGGAGTACGCCCACCTCTCGTGGCTCAACTACGCCTTCCTCATGACTATGGTTATAGTAAGCGTCATAGCCGACTATCGCATCAATGTTTCGGCTGTCAGCGACGCCGACTATAGTCGCAACAACCTCCTCACTACCATCAAGAAGCTCACACGCATGAAGCGTCTGCGCTCTATAGAAATGATGATTGAGGTGCCGGCATTAGTTGTCTGGCTCTTGTGGAGCGGCATAGAGACGTGGATGTACATGCCAGCCGACGCACCCGACTGTGCGCGAGGCGCTGTATACGGCGGCATTGTTGGCGGTGTCATCGGTGGCGTCTGCGGTTTGATCTTCGCCTTCCGCATCTTCTTCAAGATGCAGCGCACGAACGACGAAGTGATAAGTCAGATTAACGAACTTAATGCATAAATTTCTCTCTCTCTTCTGCCCAGTACGCTGTGAAGTGTACTGGGCTTTTTGTTTCTTAAGCCTTCTTGAATAGTCGCGCCACGAAGTTGGACCCTTCGAGCACCACCATGAAATTCCAGAAATAGAACATCTGCTCATCGTAGACATAGCTGAGCGCTGCGCCGAGGAGGCAGAAGACGAAGCAGACGGGCGAATGTTTTTTAATTGCATCCATACAGTCGTCCGTAGACACCTTGCGTCTGAAGATGCACACGATGCCCACAACGAGCACTACGCCTAACACCACAGCCAAGCCGCACAAGGCGTACCAGTAAGCGTCCCACTTGCCCAACAGCGGCTCCAGCGCAAAGAACAAAAGAAAAAGCGCGAAGCCTGCGTTTGCCAATGATATCTTGTTTTTCATATACTTATTATGGTTTGTTTAATTCTGCAAATTTAAGTAAAAGAGTTGCTACCTGCAAGCGCTGCGCCGCATTTTTTATCCGTGTCACCTTTGCCGTATGGAATTTTATTAATACATTTGCATTAGACATACAGATTATAAACAACAACGATATGAAGACACTCAAGACTATGCTTATGGCTCTGGCGTTCATCGCAGCTCCCGCAGCCATCCGTGCGCAGGCACCAGCAGATGCTCCTGCGGCTACGGTTACAGACCTCGACCAGAAGTACGCCACCGACCTGCTGAAGGCAGGCACCGACGCGCCCGACATCACGCTGAACACCATCGACGGCAAACCTTTCGCGCTGAAAGACCTGCGTGGACGCTACGTAGTGCTCGACTTCTGGGCTTCGTGGTGCCCCGACTGCCGCAAGGACTCGCCGTTCATCATGCAACTCTACAAGAAGTTCGGCACCAAGGGCGTGGCTTTCGTGGGCGTGTCGTTCGACAAGAACCTCGAGTCGTGGAAGAACGGCGTGGCTAAGCTCGGCATCGAATACACGCAGGTGAGCGACTTGAAGCCGATGCGCGAGTCGCCCGTGGCTGAAGCTTACCACGTGAAGTGGATACCTACCGTCTACGTCATCGATCCACAGGGTAAGGTGGTACTCGCCACTGTCGTGTCTGACAAGGTGAGCGCATATCTCCACTCCGTTTACCCCGACTGCGCCGAGTAGGATGACGCTGACAACAGACATATTGCACACATGGTTCAGGCAGTTCAACGCCGATTATTTCGGCGATGAGCTGCCTGTGCCTCGTATTGCGCTGTCGAAGGCTCGCACCCGTTTGGGCACCATGTCGTGCCGCCGTGTGCGCAAGCTGCTGCGCTGGACGTACACCGACTTCACCATACGCATCAGCACATACTACGAATGCTCGGAGCGCGAGTTTCAGGAGACGCTGCTGCATGAGATGATACATCTTTATATAGCGTATCACAACATCACCGATACATCGTCGCACGGCAAAGAGTTCCGTCAGATCATGCAGTGGCTGAATAGCGAGCACGGCTGGCACATCACCGTCTCGACATCGATGCACAAGCATAAGCTCACACCGTCCCACCCCGATAACTCTCCTGCTTCTTTTCTTGTTCTTGCCCTTGTGCTTGACGATGGCACCAGGATGCTCTCGGTTGTCAATGTGCGTTCGGCACTGAAGGTAGATGCGTTGGCACGCCGCACGCGTCGCATCGCCGACCATCGCTGGTATATGTCGCAAGACCCTTACTTCCGCGACTTCACCTGCGTGCGTTCTCTGCGTGCGCGCCGTGTTTCTATAGACGTATATAACGAAAAAACGGCTGCAATGCAGCCGCTAGTGTTGAAGGAACCGTAACCCTCCGCGCAAGATATTGTTAGAGATACGCCGTTGCGTATCGCTTATGGTGTTGTTGTAGCCTTTGCGTAGCAGACTGTGTCCCATACCTCTCCATTCAGATTGCAGACCGAACATGTCGAGCATGGTAGGGTAGAGGTCAATCTGGTTTATACTTCCCACGTAGAACATTTCGGCAGCGATGTGCGTGTTGGCTATTATCAGTGGCAGGCTCATCGACCAGTCGTCCATGCCCAAGCTGCCCTCCTTCGGTTCGTGGTCGGAGCAGACTATGAGCACGGTGTTGTCATACTGCCCGCTGCGTTTTAGATAGGCTATGTAGCGTTCTATCTGCAAGTCGGTGTAGAAACACTTGTCGAGATAGTGGCAGAATTCAGCAGAGAAGCGACTCGGGTAGTTGAACGGTGACCTCACGGGTGTCTCGGCGAGGAAGTCGGTGTCGTAGCTGCCGTGCATGCTGAGCGTTAGTATTATGTTCATGTATGGTTCTTGCAGTTTTACGTTCTGCAGTCGGTTGAATATCTCCTCGTCTTGACACCAGTAACCGTTCTCGTAGTTGCCCAGTTCTATCGTATGGTCTATGCCGTAGCTGAGGTTAGCCTCGTTCTGATGCCAGAAGAAGCGGTTCGTAGGTATAGTGATATACGTGTGATAGCCCTTCTGTTCGTGCAGCAGTCGGGGCAGAGCCGCCACGCGGTTCTTTATGATGCGCTGCACCGACATCTCCGATTGGAGCGGCAGCAGTCCCGTGAAGTAGGAAATCTGCGCATCGCTCGACTCTCCGCCTCCGCGGTTAGATGTGACGTTGAGATTGTGGTAGTTTCTCGGATCTCTCATCAGCTCGTTGAGGCAGGGGGTCACCTCCTTGCCATCAATCTTCATCCGCGACGCCACCGACAGATACGACTCTACCATGATGAACACCACGTTCGGTTTACCCTTTACGCGTAGCGACTCGGGCAGCGGCTTAGCGTCTGCCGCTTTCTGCTTTATGAAAGCGCCAATCTCGCGCACTTCCGCGTCGCTCAGTTCTACGTTCTTCGATGCACTTGCTATGTTGCCGTACACCTGCCCGAGGAGTATACCGTTGCGCATGATGGCATATTCCTGGTTGAACATGAATTCCAGTTTCGTGTCCTCCCTGAAATCGATACTGTCTATCCATGCTTTCACGTCGTCAGCCGTGTGCCAGTGAACGGCAAGTTTCAGCGTGTAGAGCACGCAGGGCAGAACTATAAGTGTCAGCACCCAAAGCAAGTCGCGGCGCGTGCGCTTCGGTTCGATACGTCTAACGCCCCAACCGAACAGCAGTGTCGTAACCACGAGCAGCAGGTCGGTCCAGCAGAATGCGTGTGGCACGTATTGCATCCACCAAGAACCTCTGAAGTTGGCAGCCTCGTCGAGCACATCGGGTGTTATGTAGCGGTTGAAGAAGCGCGAGTAGACCATGTTTGCCACCACGAATACCATCAGTGTAGAGTAAGTGAGCACGAATGCCGACTTGCGCCTGCCCGCCGTGCACAGTAAGAATAACAGCAGTGTAGCCGCCACGTCTATCCATGCGCTCAGAAACGGTCGGATGCCGCACCACTCAGACGAAATCTTAGAGAAGTAGACCTCGTAGTGCATGTAGCCCACGTTGATATACATAAGAAGGCACAAGAAGAGCATCAGAAGATGCTCTCTTGTGCCTTTTCTATTTAGGATTTCTGCTATATTTTTCAATATTTTGTTGGGTTGTTGCTTGAATAATGTCATTGGGCGGCGTTCGCAATCCGATCGGACGGCGGACGGAATCTGATCGGATGGCGGACGGAATCTGATCGGACGGCGAACGCGAGCGGTGGGATTACTTTGCAGGAACCTCTGCAAGAGTTTTCTTAACAAGCTCCCAGAACGGTGCGATTGTCTTGATGAGGCAACGCTCCGATGTGGTGTGAGGCGAGCGCATGGTCGGACCGAACGACACAACGTCGAGATGCGGATATTTGCCGAGGATGACAGAGCACTCCAGACCAGCGTGGTCTACCTGCTCGATAGCCTCCTCGCCGAACAGCTCGCGGTAGTGCTGCTCCATGAGGTGCAGAATCTCGCTGTCTGTGTTCGGATCCCAGCCGCCGTAGCTGCCGCTCATCTCCACCTTCATGCCAGCCATAGAGAATGTAGACTCGAGTGTGGTGGCGATGTACTCCTTCATGCTCTCGTTAGCCGAGCGTGCGAGCAGCTTGAAGTAAGCGTGACCGCCCTCGATGTCGATGATGGCGAGGTTAGAAGAAGTTTCAACCACAGACGGGAATACCGGAATCATGCGCAGCACGCCGTTGTGGCAGCCGTAGATAGCATCGAGCAGGTTGTCCTGAATTTCCTCAGGAGTCTCGAAAGTCGGTGTCTCCACGTCCTCGGTGAAGAACTGTATGTTCTCCTCGATTGTGCGGAACTCGTGGTTGAACAGCTTGCGCCATTCCTCTACGTTCTCCTTCAGTGCCTCCACGTTCTCCTTCGGCAGTGTGAGCACCACCTCGCACTCGAACGGGATAGCGTTGCGCATTGTGCCACCGTGCCATGTAGCCAGGCGTGCGCCGTACTCAGCGATTGCCTCGTGCACGAAGCGAGCCATGAGCTTGTTGGCGTTGCCACGACCCTCGTTGATCTCCAGTCCAGAGTGTCCGCCCTTCAAACCCTTCAGCAGAACCTTAACGGCTGCGTCTTCCTTGTCGGTCTCCACCTCCTTGTAGGCGAGTGTGGCTGTGATATCGATGCCACCAGCCGAACCTATCACGAATTTGCCCCATGTCTCAGAGTCGAGGTTGAGCAGGATGTCGCCCTGCAGCTCGTCGCATGGCAGGTCGTTAGCGCCGAACATGCCAGTCTCCTCGTCGGCAGTGATAAGACCCTCAACCGGTCCGTGAACCAGTGTCTTGTCCTCCATGACAGCCATGATGGCAGCTACGCCGATGCCGTTGTCCGCACCGAGCGTTGTGCCCTTGGCACGTACCCACTCGCCGTCTACGTAAGTCTCGATAGGGTCGGTCTCGAAGTTGTGTGTTGACTCCTTGCTCTTCTGTGGCACCATATCCATGTGAGCCTGAAGGATAACACCCTTCTTGTTCTCCATACCAACTGATGCGGGTTTGCGCATCACAATATTTCCGGCAGCATCCTTGAAGCCTTCCACGCCTACGCGTGCTGCGAAGTCGAGCAAGAACTGCTGTACTTTTTCAAGATGACCTGATGGGCGCGGCACCTGTGTCAGTGCGTCGAAGTTGCGCCAGATACACTCGGGGTTAAGGTTTCTGATTTCACTCATAATGTTAAGGTTTTAAGTATGTTTATAGTTGAAGTGGTGAGGTGGTGATGTGGTGACAAATGCATATGTCAACACAACAACATAACAACATCTCAACCTCTTTTCTTTGTAAACGACAACGCTGTCCACGCATACACGCCAAGTGCTACGACGAGGAGCGTCTGTACGGAGTGGACGATGAGCACGAAGTTGAGCGCGTCCACGTCGCCAACGCCGTAGAGGATGAGCATCGTCTTCACCGCGAAGTGCCACGGACCGGCACCATTAGGTGTAGGCACGATGACCGCTATGCTGCCCACGATGAACGTGACGAGAGCACACGCCATACCCAAGTGTGCCGTAGCCTCGAAGCAGAAGAACGTGAGATAGTAGTGGAGGAAGTAGCTCGCCCAGATGCCTACGGTGAACGCCACGAAGAGCCACGGGTGTTTCACGGTGCGTATGGACATAATGCCCTGCCAGATGCCACGTATCATGTCGCGCACCTTATTATATATGGCGAAACGTCGCAGCAGATACCATGCGAGTATGAGCACAGCTATCGCACAAACGGCAGTCACGGCGTAGCCAGCGGCAGAGAATTTAGAGAGGATTGACTCGAGGTTGGTGCCCGTCTCGGTAAAGAATGTGTTGAAGACGTGCAGTTGTAGAAAAAAGGTAGTGAGGGCGATGAGCATGACGAGAGTAGAGTCGATGGCTCGCTCCATGACCACCGTGCCCAATGCCTTCGGGAACGACACTCCGTCGTAGCGTCGCAGTATGCCGCAGCGTGCGAACTCGCCGATGCGCGGCACTATAAGGCTGACGGCATACGAGAGGAATATCGAGTTGATGCTCGTCGATGTGCGCGGTTTCTCACCGATAGGTTCGAGGGTGAGGTGCCAGCGCCATCCGCGGAACATCTGCGCCAGTATGCCGAACGGGAACGATAGCAACATCCAAGTCCAGTTCATGCCGTGCATGAGCGTGTGAGCCACGGTCTTGAAGTCGAAATCGCGGTACATCCAGTAAAGGATAAGTCCGCCGAGCATTATCGACAGACTTACCTTTAATGAGTTGTTTATAAGTTTCTTTATTTCCAATGAACCCTTATTTATACATTGATTTTATAAAGTTAGGGGCGTTTAGAATACGAATGTGCGGATGAAGTAGTAACTTACGATACCAGCCAGATAGCCCACGAACGCAATCCATGTGATGCGCTTCATGTACCATCCGAAGGTGATCTTCTCCAAGCCCATTACTACCACGCCAGCAGCCGAACCGATGATGAGCATCGAGCCACCCACGCCAGCACAGTAGGCGAGCAGCTGCCAGAAGATGCCGTCGACAGCCATGTCGCCCGTAGGAGCAACCGGATACATACCCATGCAACCAGCAACGAGCGGAACGTTGTCGACGATGCTCGAAAGCACACCGATGATGCCCGTCACGAGGTAGTGGTTGCCGTCGAAGAAGGTGTTCAGACCGTCGCCTAAAGCGGTGAGCACGCCCACCTCAGAGAGGCACGAAACAGCCATGAGGATGCCGAGGAAGAACAGAATGGTAGACATATCTACGCGCGAGAGCAAGTTTGTAACGCGCTTCTGTGTGCCCTCGTCGTCGTGTCCGCGGTGCAAGTGGCGGTAGAACAACTCAGTGGTTGTCCACAGAACGCCCAGTACGAGCAGAATACCTACGAACGGAGGCAAGTGTGTGATACTCTTGAACACCGGCACGAACATCAAACCGCCTACACCAATCCAGAACACAGCCTTACGCTGACGCTCGGTGAAGTCGCCAACAGAAGCGTCAGCACCCTCCTTTATCTCCGGCATGTGGAGTTCGCCCTTAAGCTGATATTGCAGGATGAACGCCGGAATAATCATTGACACAAGCGACGGCACAAGTATCTCGCTGATTACTCCAACCGCTGTGATTAGCCCCTTGTTCCAAAGCATGATGGTCGTTACGTCGCCGATAGGTGAGAACGCACCACCCGAGTTGGCTGCTATGATGACGAGCGAGGCGTAGATGAGTCGGTCGTTGCGCTCGGTGACGAGCTTACGCAGAATCATGATCATGACGATACTCGTTGTGAGGTTGTCGAGTATGGCTGAAAGGATGAATGTCAAGAAGGCGATGCGCCAGAGGAGCGTGCGTTTCGAACTGGTTTTCATCACCTTGCGTACCCAGTTGAATCCACCGTTCTGGTCTACAATCTCTACGATAGTCATAGCTCCCATGAGGAAGAACAGCGTTGTAGAGGTGTCGCCCAAGTGCTCCTGAATGATAGAAGTCACTGCTGCTGCCATACCGCTAAGGTCGCCAGTGTACCCGTGTATAGCGGTGAGATACTGCATCGGGTCGAACATATAGAGCGTCCAGCACGCAACAAACATCAGCAACGCGATGGCTGCCTTATTCACTTTCAACAGGCTTTCGGTAGCTATACATGCATAGCCGAGCACGAACGCCACAATAATCATAATGGTTAGAGTAGTCATGAGTTTTTTTGATTGTTAGCTTTATTTTGTTGTTAGTCTTTTTTCTTTCTTGATTTGATCACCTGGCGCTGTGTGATCACTCCGTCGGCATACTCCTTCGGCGACATGCCACGGTTGTTCTTAAAGCATCGGTTGAAGTAAGGCACGTCGTTGAAGCCCACCATGTAGCAGACATCGGTGATGCTGAGCTTACCATCGCGCAGCAGAGAGCACGCGCGGTCGACACGCAACTTGTTGAGATAGGTGATGTAGGTCTGTCCCGTAGCCTTCTTGAAGAAGGTGCAGAACGACGAGCGGTTCATGCCCACGTGGTTGGCTATCATGTCGATGGTGATAGAACTTGCGTAGTTCTCCATCGAGAACTCCTTCACCTTATTGATGCGGTCGGATGTGCGGTCGGTTTCGGCGAAACGACCGATTACTATACCATCGCTCTCGTGCTTAGAGAGCAGCAAGATGATGCGGAAGATGTATGGCAGCAACTCCGACATCTTCTCTGTACGCATACGAAGCATCATCTCGGTCATCTCTTCAAGCGTTTTGCCGCTGAATGTGATGACAGAAGAAACTGATTTGAGCTGCTCCAGGCGTTCCGTAATCTCGGGGAAAGCACTCGCACAGCGGTCGATAAACTCAGTCTTGAACGACAATGTGGCATATTCTATTCTGCCGCATTCGTCGGTATAATGGTTGTCGTATGTCCAGCAATGGGGGATGTGCGGCGGAATAAAAGCAAGGTCGCCATCGCTAAATTCACTTGTTTCGTCGCCAAGAGTGCGTATTCCTTTGCCATGCACTACATAGGTGAGCTCCCATGTGTCCTGCTTGTGGAGGGATATAACGTCGCTCGGACTAATGGCGACGCTGTCAAACTTGTATAAATTCATAATGTTTAATAATAGATACCTTGTTGTTGTTATTATATCAGAGTGCAAATATACGGCAAATAATCCATACTTTTGCATCTTCTTGGTGTTATATTTGCATATTTAACAATAATAAACAAGCAAATATCATAGTTTAAAATGAATATATTTACATGATGTGGCAACTTGTAGTGTTAATTGTTGAATAAATGTTAGCGGTATAGATTTTTTTTTATATCTTTGTCTGAAGAATACTTAAGTGTAGATAAGTATAGACAAAAAGCTAACTCTATGAAATATTCCGAATACATAAAGCAGATAGAAATCGACTCGTTGTGGAGCGGTAGGCGTCACATCGTGTGGAATCTTGACCGTAAAGTGAATATCCTCAGCGGCATCAATGGTGTCGGCAAGAGTACTATATTAAATAAGGTGATTAGAGGATTGTCGGCAGGTGGCGAGTTTCCGAGCCACATGCTCAAAGGCGTTCGCCTCACCGTTGAGCCAGAAGATGCACGCTGGATACGCTACGATGTCATCCGCTCGTTCGACCGTCCGCTGCTGAACCTCGACGCTGTGGGCAAGTTGAATACCGCGCTCACCGACCTCACCACCGAGCTCGACCTGCAAATCTTCTTCCTGCAGCGCAAGTATCTCGACTATCAGGTGAACATAGGCAACCGTATCATCGCCAGCCTGCAGAGCGGCGAGGCTGACGCAGCACTTCAGGCGCAGCAGATTTCCGCACCGAAGACCACGTTCCAGAACCTCATTGACGACCTCTTCTCGCAGACCGGCAAGAAGATTGTGCGCACGGAGAATGAGATACGCTTCTCGCAGATTGGCGAGACGCTAACGCCCTACCAGCTATCGAGCGGCGAGAAGCAGATGCTCGTCATACTGCTCACCGTGCTCGTGGAAGATCAGCTGCCCTACGTGCTGTTCATGGACGAGCCGGAGGTGAGCCTGCACATCGACTGGCAGCAACGTCTCATCGACCTGATCCTCACGCTCAACCCCAACGTGCAGATTATTCTCACCACCCATTCGCCGGCGGTGATAATGAACGGTTGGGCTGATTGCGTGACAGAAGTGTCGGATATAACAGATTGAAAATGGGCAAGCGTCTTACAGATTGCATAACATCGCAATACATAGGAGCGGCAAACCGTCTGAACTCGAAGAAGGCACGCCGTCGCATCGTGGCTTATGTGGAAAGCTACGACGACATATTCTTTTGGCGTTCTGTTCTCACACGCTTTGAGAATGACGAACGCTATTTTGAAGTGTTGCTACCTTCGCGTCTTGAGCACTTGGAGCGAGGCAAGAAGGCTGCGATAATGAGCATGATAGCTACGGGGGGAGTGGGCAAAAACATGATAGCGTGCGTTGATGCCGACTACGACTATGTGGCGCAGGGCGCAACGTTCTCGTCGAAGACGATACTCGAAAACCCCTACATATTCCACTCCTACGCTTACGCTATAGAAAACATGCAGTGCTACGCCCCGTCGCTACACAACGTGTGCGTAGCCGTCACGCTCAACGATGCGCAGAAGTTCGACTTCGAAGCGTTTCTTGCCGACTTCTCCACAACTATCTTCCCACTCTTCGTGTGGAACGTGTGGTCATACCGCAACGCTGCAGAACGTCGGTTCACCATCTCCGACTTCGTTCGGTCGATAGAGATGGGCAGTCTGTCGCCCGAGAACGCTTCGGCTGCGATAGCGCAGTTGCGTCGCCGCGTGGCTCACAAGGTGAAGATGCTGCAAAACCAGCACCCAGGTGCTAAGGAGAGCTATCTGAAGGTGAAGGAGTCTTTGCGCGAGCTTGGCATCGTGCCTTCCGAAACTTACCTATATATACAAGGTCATCACCTCTTCGACAAGGTGATTGTGCCACTGATGAAGAAGGTGTGCAACACGCTGGTACGCGAGCGTGAGCGCGACATAAGCAGGCAGAGCGTACACGCTACGCAGCAACGCAACGAACTCTCGTGCTACACGTCGAGCGTTGGCAGCGTGGAGTATAGTCTGCGCCGCAACGTGGGCTATGTGGCATCGGAGCAATACCGTCGCATCGTCAGCGATCTTGAGAAGTTCCTCGACAATACGTCGGATGCTACAACATCACCAACTAATCTCACCCCCTCACCATCTCACCCCCTCACCATATAATAACATTAACAACAAATACATAAAATGAAGAAAACGACATTAGCTTTAGGCTTATGCCTCGCGCTTGCCACAACCGCAGGCGCACAGAAGCAGGGCGGCATCTCAGCCTCGATGCTTCAGCAGATTGAGAAATCGCAGGGTTCAACCGCTACGAACAAGGCTCTGTTCAACGCCGTGGCTTCCAACCGTATTGACAACCTCGCAAAGAACTTCTCAAACCGCAATACGTTCGACACACACTTTAGCGTAGAAACCACAAAACAGTCTATCCACGACCAGAAGAGTTCGGGACGTTGCTGGATGTTCTCGAGCTTCAACGTGTTACGTGCCGACTTCGCACGCCACCACGCCGACTCGCTTTCGGTGGAGTTCTCTCACGACTATCTCTTCTTCTACGACCAGTTGGAGAAGGCGAACCTCATGCTGCAGGGTGTCATCGACAACGCCAAGAAACCTATGGACGATGTTCGTGTACAGTTCTTCTTCAAGAATCCGCTTAACGACGGTGGCACATTCTGTGGCGCAGCCGACCTTGCTCCGAAGTACGGACTCGTGCCTAAGTCGGTGCAGCCGGAGACCTTCTCTGCTGAGAACACATCTAAGATTTCGTCGCTCATCTCCTCAAAGCTCCGCGAGTACGGCTTGGAACTTCGCAAGATGGTGGCTGACGGCAAGAAAGTGCAGGCTATCGACGCACGCAAGACAGAGATGCTCTCGACCGTTTACCGTATGCTTGCCATGGCATTGGGCGAGCCAGTGAAGGAGTTCACATACCAGTTCCGCAACCGTTCTGGCGAGCCTGTGGGCGAACCGCGTCGCTACACTCCGCTTGAGTTCTATAACGAGACAGTAGGTCACAAGCTCGCTGGCACATTCATCATGGTTATGAACGACCCGCGCCGTCCGTATCACAAGACATACGAGGTGGAGTACGACCGCCACGTGTACGACGGCACCAACTGGAAGTATCTCAACCTGCCGATGGAGGATATAGCAAAGCTCGCCATCGCTTCGCTTAAGGATGGCAAGAAGATGTACTCGTCTTACGATGTTGGCAAGCAGTTCGACCGCGAGCTTGGCTATCTCGACACCGAAAACTTCGACTACGCTTCGCTCTTCTCTACAACATTCCCGATGAACAAGGCTGACCGCATCGCTACATTCGACAGCGGATCGACCCACGCCATGACTCTCGTAGCCGTAGACCTCGACAAGGACGGCAATCCGTTGAAGTGGAAGGTGGAGAACAGCTGGGGTCCGAACAACGGCGCACAGGGCTGCCTCATCATGTCTAACCGTTGGTTCAACGAGTACATGTTCCGTCTTGTAGTCGACAAGAAGTACGTACCCGAGAACTTGCAGAAGGAGTTCGAGCAGAAGCCGGTTATGGTTATGCCTGAGGACCCGTTGTTCGGCGAGGACGATTAAACAGAATACTTATAATACAACAAAACAACAGAAACAAATACACTATGGAACCATTAAAGTTCAATGCACTCCTTAAGTCAACCATCTGGGGTGGTGAGAAGATTATTCCGTTCAAGCACCTCGACGTGCAGCAGGAAAACGTAGGCGAAAGTTGGGAAATCTCTGGCGTGCCAGGCAACGAGACAGTAGTTGCTAACGGCGAGTACGCAGGCAAGAAGCTCAACGAACTCGTACACGAGCTGAAAGGCAAGCTCGTAGGCGAGGCTAACTATCAGCGTTTCGGCGACGAGTTCCCGTTGCTCATCAAGTTCATCGACGCACGCCAAGACCTCTCTATACAGGTGCATCCTACCGACGAGATTGCAAAGCGTCAGGGCAAGGAGCGCGGCAAGACCGAGATGTGGTATCTGCTCCCGTCAGACGCTGATGCTACACTGCTCTGCGGTCTGAAGCAGCAGATCACTCCCACCCAGTACGCAGAGATGGTGGATAACGACACCATCTGCGACGCTATCTCACGCTACGACGTTAAGGAAGGCGACTGCTTCTTCCTCCCCGCAGGTCGCATCCACGCCATCGGCACCGGCTGCTTCCTCGCAGAGATACAGCAGACATCCGACGTGACATACCGCATCTACGACTTCAAGCGCAAGGACAAGGACGGCAACTACCGCGAGCTGCACACAAAGCAGGCTGCAGAGTGCATCAACTACAACGTTGAGAGCAACTACCGCACAGAGTACACGCCGGAGAAGAACCAGGGCGTATCGCTCGTGCAGTGTCCTTACTTCAACACAGCCGTTTACGATCTCGACGAGCCTATGACTATCGACTACTCTGAGCTCGACAGCTTCGTTATCCTTATCGGCTTGAAGGGCGAAGGCACCATCACCGACAACGAGGGCAACGTCACAACGCTGCGTGCCGGCGAGAGCATCCTCGTTCCGGCTACAACCGAGACACTGAAGGTTGAGGGCAATGTTAAGTTCCTTGAGACATACGTGTAGTTGTAACAAACATTTAAAATCTTGATGTAAATCAGCATTTTTGCCTCATTCACTTGGGGGTTATAAATTAAATGCGTACCTTTGCATCGTAATATGTTAGAAGAAACCGATTTTCAACTAACTTATAACTGCTTATTTAGTTACAACTACTACTACAAACAAACACAAACGTGCCCCGATGAGATGTCGGGGCACGTTTTATAAACAATAATCAGTACGTGCAGTTGTAATTAACAACAGCACACACATGCCCCCTTATTAAACTTGAAAATTTAATCAACTAAATAATTATCGCTATGAGATTAATCATTGAAAAGGACTACGACCAGCTCTCAAAGTGGGCAGCTGAGCACGTTATTGAACGTATCAACAAGTTCAACCCGACACCCGATCACAAGTTCGTTCTCGGTTTGCCTACAGGTTCTTCACCAATCGGTATGTACCACGCATTGGCTGAGGCTTGCAAGGAGGGTCGTGTTTCATTCAAGAACGTCCTTACTTTCAATATGGACGAGTATGTAGGTCTGCCTGAGTCGCACCCGGAGAGCTACCACTCATTCATGGCTAAGAACTTCTTCGACCACGTTGACTGCCCGAAGGAGAACATCCACATCCTCAACGGCAACGCAGAGGACCTCGAAGCAGAGTGCGCTCACTACGAGCAGATGATTGAGGAAGCAGGCGGCATCGATCTCTTCATCGGTGGTATCGGTCCTGACGGTCACATCGCATTCAACGAGCCGGGTTCTTCACTCACATCACGCACACGCCAGAAGACTCTGACAACTGACACTATCGTAGCCAACTCTCGTTTCTTCGACAACGACGTTAACAAGGTGCCGACAACAGCCCTCACAGTAGGTGTTGGCACAGTGATGTCAGCTCGCGAGGTGATGATCCTCGTAAACGGTCACAACAAGACACGCGCGCTTCAGGCAGCTGTTGAGGGTCCGGTTACACAGATGTGGACTATCTCTGTTCTTCAGCTCCACCAGCACGGCATCATCGTAGCTGACGAGGCTGCTACAGACGAGCTCAAGGTTAGCACATACCGCTACTTCAAGGATATCGAGAAGAACAACCTTTAAAAAGTAAAAAAGGAATTTTAAAAGTAAAAGAGTAAAAGGGTAAAAAAGTAAAAAGAAAACATAGCTACATTCATAGCTTGAAAACCTTTTACTTTTTTACTCTTTTACTCTTTTACTTTTACCTTTCAAATACTTCTATGTTTTGAAACTAAAGAAAGTTCTTTTTACTTTTTTACCCTTCTACTTTTTTACTTTTAAAAACTATGGCAAATACATTAGAAATAAAGAAACTCTCAGCTACTTCTGTCAGCGCAGCAGACATCTGCCGCGTGCTCGATGAGGCTAACATCGGTTTCGTGGCTGTTGGCAACCACTGCTGGGCTGAGGCTTTCCCTTACCGCCCCACGATGGAGGTACGCATGGCTCACAACGGCAAGCAGCTGCTCATCAACTACCGCGTCACCGAGGAGTGCGTGCGCGCAGTGGCTCCACACGACGACGGTAATGTTTGGGAGGACTCATGTTGCGAGCTCTTCCTCTCGCCCGTAGCCGACGGCACCTACTACAACCTCGAGTGCAACGCAGCAGGCACCTTGCTCATTGGCTTTGGTGCTAAGCGCGAGGGACGCGAGCGTGCTCCGCAGGCAGTGCTCGACAAGATCGACCGCTGGTCTTCAATGGGACGCACTCCTTTCGACGACGTCGCCGGCGAACGCACATGGCAGCTCTGCCTTGCCGTGCCCGTAGAGGCTTACTATCAGCACTCGCTCCCGTCGTTCGACGGCTTGAAGGTGAAGGGCAATGTGTACAAGTGCGGCGACAAACTGCCTCACCCTCACTTCCTCTCGTTCTTCCCCATCGACCTTCCGAAACCCGACTTCCATCGCCCCGACTTCTTCGGTAGCGTGGAGTTTGAATAATGCTGTCTAACTTTACTCCCGACGCTTGCCAGCGCGAGGTGATAGAGGCGCAGGGTGGATTTCATCTTGTGCTTGCATCGCCTGGTTGTGGCAAGACGCAGATACTAACAGAGCGCATACGCCGTGCCCACGATGTTGAGGGGGTGGCGTATGCCGACATGTTGTGCCTCACGTTCACCAACCGTGCAGCGCGCGGAATGCTCGAGCGCATCAATGCGAACATTGCTGACAGTAGTGTCGGCGACGTGTTCGTGGGCAATGTACACCGCTTCTGCTCGAAGTTTCTGTTTGGAAACGGGCTTATAGCAGCCGAGTCGAGCGTCATCGATGAGGACGATGCCATCTCTATCCTTGCGCGATACATGGGCGAGGACGAATATTCGGTGCTTGGCGACTTCAAGCGCCGACGCGAATACTCCGTGATATTCCACCTTGAGAGCATGATGCACCAGATTGCTATGGGGCATCCGAAGACATTGCGCACCAACACCGACTGCATCAATGCCGACGACGTGAAGGCGATGCAGCGCATCTGCAGCGTGCGTGGCTGCGCATTCGACGCGACGGCGATGGTCGACATATATAATAATGTGGAGACATATCGCGACCTGACCACTGCCGACACCGCTGACTATGGCGACTGTCAGATAATCCACCGCCTGCTGCGCAAGATGCAGCTGGCGCAACAGTATCATCAGTACAAGAAGCAGAACAACCTGCTCGACTTCCACGACCTACTGCTCTTTACCTATGATGCGCTGAACGCCGACGCAGCGCAGACCGAGTACAAACGCTACACGTGGGTGCAGGTGGACGAGGTGCAGGATCTCAACCAGCTGCAGCTGGCTATCATAAAGCTCCTCACCGCACGTGCCTACCGCACGGTGATGTTCCTCGGCGACGAGCAGCAAGCCATCTTCTCGTTCATGGGCGCGAAGCTCGACACGCTCACCGCACTCAAGCAGCAGTCGGCTTGCCAGCTGCACCACCTCTCGGTGAACCATCGCTCACCGAAGTATCTGCTCGACATCTTCAACACCTTCGCAGCCGAAGAGCTGCATATCGACCCTGCGCTGCTGCCCGATGCCGGACTGCAGTTGCAAGCCCCTCTGCTCGGCAACGAGCTGGCATTGCTCTACAGCGAGACCTACGAGCAGGAGGTGCGCGACTGCGTGCAGTTTGTCGACCGTCTCCGCACAATGTTCCCCGAGTCGACCACCGCGCTCATCGTCAATGCTAACCGCGACGCAGAGGATATCAGTGGTGAACTCACACGCCGTGGCATCGGACACTTCAAGGTGTCGGGTTCCGACCTCTTTTCATCGCCCGAACTGAAGCTGCTGTTTGCGCACCTCGCTGTGCTCAACAACGAGTTCAACTTCCTTGCGTGGGCACGCCTCGTGAAGGGGGTGGGCGTGTACGAGACGAATGCTTCTGCGCGCAACTTCGTGCGTGCTCTGTTCGACCGTGCCATCCTGCCGTCCGACCTGCTGCGCTCTGCCGCAGACGAGGCTGACGGGCAAAACGCCGCCGCCACCTACTTGCAGCGTTTTGTGCGCAGTTACGAGGAGCAGACCATCGTGGTGTTCGACACCGAGACCACCGGATTGAATGTCTTTGAGGATGATATCCTTCAGATTGCTGCCGTGAAGATGCGCAACGGCGTGGTCGTGCCCGGCTCCGAGTTTTGCGTGTACGTAGAAACCGACCGCGAGATACCAGCCATGCTTGGCGACATTGTGAACCCCATCATCGAGGAGCGCAAGCATCACACGCTGCTCTCGCACCACGCTGCACTACGTATGTTCATGGAGTATGCCGACGGATGCCGCCTGCTCGGACACAATGCCGACTACGACTGGCACATCCTCGACCATAACCTGCGCCGCTACGCACCCGAGTACGACCTGCACGAGTCGCACGCCGACTATCTCGACTCGCTTCGCCTTGTACGACTGCTGCATCCCGAGCTGCGCGAGCACAAGCTGAAGTCGCTGCTCACGGTGCTCGGCTTGGAGGGTACGAACTCGCACCTTGCCGACGACGACGTGAACGCAACGCGCAGCGTCGTCGTGCATTGCTACAAACAAGCAAAGGAAAGGGTAGAGGGGCAGCGCACGTTCCTCAGCGATGCCCGTGTGCGCCAGCGTGTCGATATATTGCGCCGCAATTACGGCGACATATATCGCGCGGCTATCGCACGTATGTATGTAAGAGATGAGGTTACCTCTTGCTGTGTCGGTGCACTTTTTGCTCTGGCAAGTGGCAAAAGCCGAGCGGAGACAAGTGCACCCCCGGCGTTGGTTGCCGAGTTGCAACGCTTCTACGACGCGCTCCTTGCCGACAATATGATACAGCCGATTAGTGGCTTGCGCTACGTCACGGCTTATCTCTCTAAGGATATGATTGATAGCACAGCGGAGCCGTCGCTCTACGAGCAACTCTCCAACCACGCCATGGAGATAAGTACGCTGAAGGAAGCCGACCTCTGCGGAAGCAGTAGCATCGACGAGCGCATCTTCGTCACGACAATACACAAGGCGAAGGGTTTGGAGTTCGACAACGTCATCATCTTCGACGCTGTCGACGGACGTATGCCCAACTTCTACAGTCGCAACAACCCACGCCTCTTGGCTGAGGATGCACGCAAGTTCTACGTAGCCCTCTCGCGGGCGCGTTCTCGTCTGTACATATCGCAGTGCATACGTCGATACGATTATCGCAATATGCCGCATGACGTGTTCACGACACCATTCATGCGGCATATAGCTAAGTATTTTAAAGAGGATATGTTTAATCGAGCACAAGTTCAACCGGACAATGGTCGCTGCCGAACACCTCGTTATGTATAGCGGCACTGGTGATGCGCCCGCGCAGGCGTTCGGACGTGATGAAGTAGTCGATGCGCCAACCCGCGTTCTTCTCGCGCGCCTTGAAGCGGTACGACCACCACGAGTAGGTAGGGTCGTCGGGGTGCAGCGTGCGGAAAGTGTCGATGAAGCCTTCGCCGAGGAAAGCGGTCATCTTCGCACGCTCCTCGTCGGTGAAGCCCGCATTCTTGCGGTTCGTCTTCGGGTTCTTCAGGTCAATCTCTTCGTGTGCCACGTTCAGGTCGCCACACACTATCACCGGCTTCTTTGCGTCCAGACCCTTGATGTACTGCAGGAAGTCGTCCTCCCACTTCATGCGGTAGTCGAGACGGCGCAGTCTGTCCTGCGAGTTCGGCGTGTAGCACGTCACGAGATAGAAGTCCTCCATCTCAAGCGTTATCACTCTGCCCTCGTGGTCGTGCTCATCAATGCCGATGCCGTACGTCACGCTGAGCGGTGTGTGTCGCGTGTAGATAGCCGTGCCCGAGTATCCTTTCTTCTCGGCATAGTTCCAGTAGGATGTGTAACCCTCAAACTGAAGGTCGAGTTGTCCTGCCTGCATCTTGGTTTCCTGCAGGCAGAAAAAATCCGCGTCAAGCGTGCGGAAAGACTCTTCAAAGTCTTTCTGCACGCAAGCGCGGAGTCCGTTTACGTTCCATGAAATGAACTTCATATAGTTCGTCTTTATTTTGTTGTGCAGGTCATCAGAACCTGGCGGAAGTATATGTCTGAGATGAGGTTGCTCTCCTTGTATTCGTCTACGCAGATGCCCGAGAGCACCATGTTATACTCGAATATCTTGTCGACAAAGCTGTTTGAAGCATAAGTGCCGATGTAGCCTGCGAGGTCGAAGATGAAGTACACGTCGTGCGCCTTGCCGTTGTAGACGAAGCTCTGCTTGATTGTCTTCGGGAACACCGCAAATTTATAGCCATATTGATGTTGGTAGCTTGTGTTTGGCACGAAGTATTTAGAGGTGAACTTCTCCACGGTGTTCTGCGACTCATGTATTGCTGTGCGCAGCGCAGCAAGCTCTTGTGCTCTGTTGCTGTTGTCGTTCTTCGGAATGAAGATAGCCGAGTCGAGTTTGCATACGGGGAAGTCGCGCATGGTGATGGTTGAGTCGGCGGTCACGTTCCAGCTGTAGTGCTTGATTGAGTCGTACTTCACAGCATTGTTATAGTTCTGGTAGTAGAAGCGTACCACCGAACCGTATGTACCTGCCATCAATTTTTGATAGCTTGCCTGTTCTTCCTTTGTTGGCACCTTGTAGTCGTTGTCATCATTTAAGCATGATGAGAGTGCGAATGTTGCAACGAACAATGCCACAACAGACAAAATGAAGCTTTTTGTGGTTTTCATTTCTTTTTACTTTTTTACTTTTTTACTTTTATTAGAACTTGTGCGAGTCGGAGTTGATGAGGTTCATAAACTCCTGGCGCGTCTTCGCCTGCTCGAATGCTCCCGAGAAGTCGCTCGTCATGGTTATGGAGCTTTGCTTCTCCACACCGCGCATCTGCATACACATGTGCTTTGCCTCTATCACAACCATCACGCCGAGTGGGTGCAGCGTTTGCTCGATGCACTCGCGTATCTGCTGTGTGAGTCGCTCCTGCACCTGCAGGCGATGCGAGAAGATGTCCACCACGCGTGCAATCTTGCTCAGTCCGGTGATGTATCCGTTCGGTATGTATGCCACGTGTGCCTTGCCGTAGAACGGCAGCATGTGGTGTTCGCAGAGCGAGAACACGTCTATGTCCTTCACCACCACCATCTGGCTGTAGTCTTCTTTGAAGAGTGCGTCCGTCAGCACCTTCTGTGGGTCTTGCGAGTAGCCACGTGTGAGCACCTGCATCGCCTTTGCCACGCGCATCGGTGTCTTCTGTAGTCCTTCGCGTTCTGTGTCTTCGCCCAGCAGATTGATAATGCTTTTATAGTGTGAGGCAAGGTCGTCCAAGCCCTCTCTGAATTCTGAAGTAACCATTTTTTGAATGTTGAATGTTGAATTTCTAATATGCAACTGAGATTTTTCCGCGCACGATGCACGCCTGCTTATATCCCAACTTCTTCACCTGCTCCAATATGGCGCTTGCCTCCTCATATGTGCGGTAGTTGCCCATGCGGCATAGCCAGCGAGGCGAGTAGAAGTGTACGTATATCGGTTGACTTGGGAACGCAGCCTTCACCGCGTTGCCAGCCTTCTGTGCCTTTATCTTGTCGTTGCGTGAGTTGCCACCGGCGAACACCTGCACTCGGTAGCCGTTCGTCTTGTACGCACGGCGCATCACCTTCTTGCTCGTGTCCACTTCTGGCTCCGTAGCGGTTGCCTCAGTGTCACTGCTGTGCTGCGTAGTGGCTTCGTGTCGCGGTGTGTGGTTGTGGGTTGCACCCTCGTGCTCTTGATGCTTGTTTGTCTTTACAGTGGGCTGCGTAGGTTTGTTTGCTGCCTCCTGCTGTTTAGGGTTTACGTTAGCTGTGTTCACCAGCTTGTCTATTTCCTCGCTCTGTGTCACAACCACGCTTCCTTTGCCTGCTGTCTTCTCTTGCAGGTGTTGGGTGTAGGTCTGTGCGTGTGCGATGGTAGTGATGCAGACGATGAGACATGAGAGAATAAAAAGACGTTTCATAGCTTTGTTGGTTGACGAGTTTACAAGTGAGGGGGTGGGTTGGCACCCCCTCGGTGTGTTACTTCTTCCAAGCGTCGATGATGCCCTTGAAGTCAGCGCACTTCAGCGAAGCGCCACCGATCAAGCCACCGTCGATGTTCGGCTTAGAGAAGAGTTCAGGAGCGTTGCTTGCCTTGCAGCTACCGCCGTAGAGGATAGATGTCTCCTCAGCAGCCTCTGCGCCGTACTTCTCAGCTACTGTAGAGCGGATGTAAGCGAGCATCTCCTCAGCCTGGTCAGATGTAGCGGTCTTGCCTGTACCGATAGCCCAGATCGGCTCGTAAGCGATTACGATGTTCTTCCAAGCCTCTGCGTCGAGGTGGAATACTGAGCCCTCGAGCTCTGCCTTTACTACCTCGTTCTGCTTCTCTGCCTCGCGCTCTTCGAGAGTCTCGCCGCAGCAGAAGAGAATCTTCAAGCCGTTAGCAAGTGCCAAGTCTACCTTCTCCTTCAGAATCTCGGCTGTCTCGCCGTAGTACTGACGACGCTCTGAGTGGCCGAGGATAACGTACTGAGCACCTGTGCTCTTTACCATCTCTGCCGAAACCTCACCGGTGTAAGCACCCTTAGCCTTGTCTGCGCAGTTCTCAGCGCCGAGGCCTACTACTGTAGAGTCGAGTACGCCAGCTACAGAAGCGAGGTGGATAAACGGAGTGCAGATGATAACCTCACAGTTAGGTTTGTCTGCTACAAGTGCCTCGTTGATTTCCTTTGCGAGAGCAACGCCATCCTGCAGGTTCATGTTCATTTTCCAGTTACCTGCTACAATTTTCTTTCTCATTTTCTTTTCTGTTTTAAAAAGATTAAATATTCTGTTATTGCTTTGTTTGTTTCTAATCCATTTCGACCATGCCCACAGTCGGTCGGCTAAGGTGAGTGCCGAGAGTGGCAGGAAGAACGTGAGCAGCACGATGAGCAGACGCTTTGTGGTGCTGTCGTTCTGCGCTTTGCCTATTGTGAGCTGCTGCAGTGGGGCGGTCAGGTCGTCGGTTTGTGGCAGCGTGTTGTGGCTCCACTTGCCTATTATCGTGCCGTCCTTCAGTAGTATCAGTCCGGGGTTGCTGCGTATCATTGTCTTCAGCGTTGTCTCGTCGGCGTTGCAGAACTGGTATTCGGCTCCCGTGAGGTCGCGCCAGCGTTCTATCTCGTCGTTGGCTGATGCCGTCACGCAGTAGAAGTCGGCACCGTTCTCCTCCGCGTATTCGTATATCTGGTCGATGTCGCCGAAGTTGCTGTCGTCAGCCACTGCCAGTCGGGGCGAGACGAGCAGGAAGGTGTAGCCCTTCTTCGTGAGCACCTGCTCGGTGATGTCCTCGCCCGTGTCGCATGTGGTCAGCGCGAAGTCGTGTATTGGTGGCTCGTATCCCTTCTTTGTCTGCACCGTTCGGGTGTCTACATACTCCCATGTTGAGTCGGGATAGTTGTCGAGCGTGAACTCGCGCGTCTCGCCGTTCTTTCTCAGCAGGAACGTGCTTTCAAACTCCGGCTGCTCTGCGCCCTCCGGTATCTCCATGCCCTGCTTTATGTTTGTGCCCACGTGGTAGGGTCGGAAGTCGAAGATGGGCAGCGTGTATAGGCAGTAGACGCTTGTTATGACGATGTACGCCACGGTGTAGTAGCGCACTATCCACTGGTTGGAGCGCGATATGAAGCGTGCCATATCCGTCGGTCGCCATGCCACGAGTGCGGCACACGCTACGAGCACTATGTTCTTCAGCAGCGTCTCGCCGTTGGTCAGCTTCAGCGCATCGCCGAAGCAGCCGCAGTCTTTCACCGGGTCGGCTACGAATATCCACAGCGTGAGCACCGTCATCGCCGTCATAAAGGCGAGCGTGATGCGTGATACGACGTGTCGGCGCACGGCGAACAGCGTGAACACGCCCAAGGCAAACTCCAATGCACCTAAAGCTATCGCTACGCCGACGAGCACCCAGTCGGGCAACAGACCGTTCAGCGACATCGCTGCGGCGTAGTCTTTCAGCTTGTAGAGCGTGCCTAACGGGTCGATAGCCTTCACGTATCCCGAGAAGATGAACGTGGCAGCGAGCACGAACCGGCAGACGTTTACGACCGTAATCCTTAGCTTCTGCATTACTCCGTCATCTTTATCGCTCCGAAGCACGCATAGTTGATGATGTCCATATAGTTGGAGTCGATGCCTTCCGACACGAGTGTCTTGCCGTCCAAGCCCTCAATCTCCTTTATGCGTTGTATCTTTGTCAGTATGAAGTCGGTGTAGCTGCTGATGCGCATGTCGCGCCACGCCTCGTTGTAGTCGTGGTTCTTGCGCAGCATCAGCTCCAGGCACTCCTTGGCGTGCACGTCGTAGAGCGCGAGAGCCTCGTCGGGCGTTATGTCTACGGTGTCTACGAAGCCCTTCTTCAGCTGTATGAGTCCGATGATGCCATAGTTGATGAGTGCAATGAACTCGGGGCGTATGCCTTCGCCAACGAGCGAAGTGCCCGTTGTCTCGAGCGAGCGTATGCGCTTTGCCTTTATGAAAAGCTGGTCGGTGAGCGACGACGGGCGCAATATACGCCACGAAGCCCCATAGTCATGGAGCTTCTTCGCAAAGAGCGTGCGACACTCGTCCATCACTCTCTTAAACTGTTCTTCTGTCTTTGTAGTATCCATAAATCGGCACAAAAATACAAAAAACTTATGAATTGAGCAAACGTAGTCGTGTTTTTACTACTTCTGCGCTTACTTCTCCGTTTTGCTCTGTTCGTTCTTCTGTCGCATCCTGATCATCTTCACCACACCGCACATGGCGTCGTATCGTGCCTGCAGCGAGTCGCGCTTCACGCCGAGCATGTTGCGTTGGTAGCGGTTGGTTGTGGTGTCGAGCTGCGCTATCGTCTGTTGCAGCAGCACGTCGGTGGCTGCCACGTCCGCTTGCGCCATCTTCAGCGATGCGTTCTGCCACACCACGAGTGCCTCCTTGCGCACCTCTATGGCGGTGGGGTAGCGGTCGCGCAGCAGGGTGATGGAGTCGAGCGTGGCACGATAGTTGCCACTCTCGTAGAGCGTATGTATGCGTGTGAGCATTTCGCGCGCCTGCTCGTCGTCGGTCTTGGCGCACGAAGCGAGCGTCAAGGCGATTAGTGTTATGAGTGTTAATTTCTTCATTGCTCGGCAAAAGTACAACAATTCTGCGTATTCGCGATGCAATCTATACCTTATTTAATTAATATTTAGACATACGAACATTATTAAAGAAAAGCCTAAGCGTTACATTTGGCATCTGCGCCGACCGATACGGACGTCTGCGCCGACCGATGCGGACATCTGCGCCGACCGATACGGATGATGTAATGTTAAAAATAAGGTGCAGAAACATTTTGTTTTGTTTTTGTTTTGTGCATAAAAAATAATTGCTTAATTTTGTCGCTCGTACTCAGACATACCTAAACAATAGTACAAACTACGTATAAACAACTAAAAATATATAACAATTTAATAAATATGAAGACCTTTAGCTTAAACAAAATCATTGCAATCTTTGCATTGCTATTTTTAATCGGGGGGGGTAAAACTTTAGCCGAAACCACCGCTACATTGCAAGCATCTTCTACGGATCCGTCTCAGGGAAGACCAGAATTTGCTTACACAATTAATAATGTTAATATTGTAAAGGGTGTAGATGATTATGGTTACTGGAATGTTAATTTGTATTCTGTAATTAACAGTCCGTCTAACGCAGCTTCCTTTGCTTTCTATGCCGTTGCTGGAAAGTCGAACACTTATTACATCTACAACTATTCTGCAAAGAAATGGGTCACTTATGACCTTGCTACTTCATATAATAATGGGCAAGGCTTTCTTAAGTTGAGTGATACAAAAACAGAAGGTTGTTACTTTGAAATCACTTCCTGTACCAAAGATACCCACTCTGGATACCAAATGCGCCCTTATGCTTCAGACGGCACTATTGATGAAGACCGCTATCTGAATTATTATGGTGGAAATGGAGCAAACGAATCTATTACTGTTGGTCTGTGGAAAGATTCAGGAAGTAGTGATGCCGGTTCGTGCTGGATTCTTAAGGAAGCAGATCTCGGAGTAAAGGCTAATATCACAAATACGTCTTTGGCGGCAGGTTCTATCGTCAATTCTCTTTATACTAATTATCAGGGCAATGGAACTAAATTTGAAAAAGAAACTGCTATCGACTGGACTAACCAGAAAGTAGTAGCAGAAATTGATATCAGCACATGTGGTACAGGAACTGAGGACTTGTTCTCTATTGGCAATAAAATAACAACATTTCATGAAAATAATATTCATGTGTATAAAAAAAATGATGGTAATATTACTGCGTATTTAGTAGGAAATCCTGTCAGTGGAGGTGCTACAGCCTTTGAGAGTTCTACTTTACCTGATGGAAATATGTTGAGAGTAGAATTGTCAAGTGAGAAAGGATTTGTAGTGAATGACGTGGTTGTATTCTCTAAAGAAATAATAAATCAGTATTCTGAACAATATTACAGTAAACAATTCTTCAGTCTTTCTAATATTCAGGTTGGTTCAGGCGAAGGAAACAATCAGGAAAGTAAAGCTAAGTACAATTATATTAGTGTTGTAACAAATGATTATAAGACTGCAACAGTCACATCGAGCAATACGCTTGATGAGATAACTGTGAATACGTTCAATGCTCAGAATGATGTTGACGTGCAGCTTAAGCGCAGCCTCACCCCCACGCAGTGGAATACGTTCTGTGTGCCGTTCACAATCTCTGCAGACGTGATAGCTGAGAAGTTTGGTGCAGGCACATTGGTTTACACCTTCGGCTCGATGAATGGCAACGTGATGAACTTCAAAGCTTCTACCACTATCGAGGCAGGCAAGCCTTACATCGTGAAGCCTGCTAATACAGTGGTTAATCCTACATTCACAGGCGTGAACATCGAAGCGAAATCCCCCGTGAAGTCGGGCGCGGACGGCTTCTTTATGCAGGGCACATACGGCGCAAAGACCGACCTTCTTGACGACGGCACCAACCTCTTCCTCGGCGAAGGCAACAAGTTCTACAAACCGGCGAAGGGCAGCACAAAGATGAAGGGTATGCGTGCGTTCTTCATCGTTCCGCAAGGCACCAACTTCGCTGCTCTGCGTGCTAACATCGACGGCGCAACAACCGCTATCGACGAGCTTACCACTGTTGTTGAGCAGCCTACCGACAACCGCATCTACAACCTGCAGGGTCAGTTCGTGGGCACAAGCTTCGAAGGTCTGCACGGCGTGTATGTACAGAATGGCAAGAAAGTGCTGGTGAAGTAGTCTGCTTGGCAATGAAACTGAAGTAAAGAAAACGACCTAATTAACACTAACGAATAATCATGAATAAGAAGATCTATACTGCCCCTAAAATAAACGTTGTTGAAATGTGTTGTACAACAATCATGGCTGGCTCCGGTGAGTACAAAATAGAAGAGACCGGAACGGATGTCTCTGGTACATTAGGTAGCGAGTCGGTAGGCTCAGGCGACTCCTGGGGAGGTGCGTATTCAGCATCAAGAGTCTACTTCGATAGCTGGACTGACGACCCAGACGAATTATAAACAGTTCGCCGATTGAACAAACGACAATAAACATAAATACATCAACAAAAAAAGCGAGGCTCGGAAGCCTCGCTTTTTGTTGCGTATTGTTTTGACACATCCCCGAGTTAGATGAAGATGTACTTCATAATGAACAGCGCAGCCAGCACATAGAGCGTGGGGTTGAGCTTCTTCCAGTTCATGCAGAGCATGTTGATAAGCACGTACGAGATGACACCGCAGAGGATGCCGTCGGAGATGCTGTACGTGAGCGGCATCATCACGATGGTGATGAACGCCGGTATCGACTCGGCATAGTCGTCGAGGTCGATGTCCTTCACCGGTGTGAGCATGAACAGACCCACGATGACGAGCACCGGAGTGGTTGCTGCAGCCGGTATGGAGAGGAACAACGGAGCGAAGAACATAGCCACAACGAAGCACATAGCCGTAGAGAACGCCGTGAGACCGCTGCGTCCGCCCTGCGCTACGCCTGCCGCACTCTCCACGTAGGTAGTAGTGGTGCTTGCGCCGAGGCACGCACCAGCCATTGTGGCTACGGCATCAGCCATGAACGCCTTGTTCAGACCCGGTATGCGTCCGTCCTTCTGCATCATGCCCGCCTTTGTGCAAACGCCCACGAGCGTGCCCATGGTGTCGAACATGTCGATGAAGAGGAAGGTGAACACCACCACGAGCATATCGAGCGTGAAGATGTTGTGAAACTCGAACTGGCAGAACAGCGGAGCCACCGACGGCGGTGTGTCTACTACGCCCGAGAAGTGGGTGACACCCATCGGTATGCCGATGAGTGCTGTGGCGAGGATGCCGATGAGCAGCGAGCCCGGCACCTTCTTGATGACGAGCACCGAGGTGAGCACGATGCCGATCACGCCGAGCAGTGCTGTGCCTTCGGTCATGGTGCCGATGGTGACGAAGGTGGCAGAACTCTCGACGATGATGCCGGCGTTCTTCAGTCCGATGAAGGCGATGAAGAGTCCGATGCCGGCACCTATGGCACGCTTCACCGATGCCGGTATGGCGTCGACGATGAGTGTGCGCACCTTTGTCAGCGTTAGTACGACGAAGATGAAGCCCTCGATGAGTATCGCGGTGAGCGCAAACTGCCATGAGTAGCCCATGGTGAGGCAGACGGTGAACACGAAGAAGGCGTTCAAGCCCATGCCCGGTGCCAGTCCGAAGGGCTTCTTGGCGTAGATAGCCATGGCGAGTGTGCCGATGATGGCTGCGAGTGCCGTTGAGGTGAACACCGCGTTGGTGTCCATACCCTTGTCGGCGAGGTTGCTGAAGATGCTCGGGTTGACGGCAAGGATGTACGCCATGGTGAGGAAGGTGGTGATGCCAGCCATCACCTCAGTCTTGATGTTGTGCTTCGACGGGTCGAAGCCGAAAAGTTTTGAAAGCATTGTTTTGATTTTTATAAGCCGAACTAAGCCTTTTTAGGCCTCTTTAAGCCTTGTGTATTCTCAAGCCCTCCCCGACGGGGAGGGTTGGGAGGGGCTTCCCTTTAGAAGTCCCACTTCATGCCCAAGCAGGGGCGGCACTTAAATCCGCCGGTAGAGCCGAAGTTGTTAGAGAGTTCGATCTCTGTGCCGAGGCTGAGGTTGTTGCAACCGAAGTGCTGACCAACGTTATACCAGAGCTGCGGCTCGGTGATGAACACGGTGCTCTTCTTCTTGCAAGAGCCATCGGCTTGGAAGTCGACAGCGTGATCCTCCCACCAGAAGTCGGCGAAACCGTCGAACTTCAAGCCCTTCACGCCAAAGAGGTCGTTCATAGCCCAAACCATGGTGAACTGCATAGGCACGCTTTGCTTGTTCTCCCATATATACTTATAGAGTGCTTTGAGGTTGAGCGTGTTCTTGAAGTCCTTGCTATGGAAGAAGTAGTCGACACCTGCGAGCATGGCGTGGTTGATAGGGTAGGAGCGTGTGATACCGCCGTTGTACTCCATCTGCAGCGAGAGGTCTTTGATAGCCGACTTCTGCCAGAAGTTGAGGCAGCGAGCAATCTCGAAGTAGGTACCGCCGGGGGCTACGTTCTTGCCACCGCCCAGCTTGTCGTAGTTGAAGTCGTGGTCGATGAAGAAGTAGGTGTTACCCCACTTGTCCTGCTTGAACATCTCAAGCGTAAGCGTTACAAACTCGCGGTCGCTACCAAAATCGTAGAACAACTGTGCGTTAACCTGTGCCTTTGCCTTTGTTGCGCCGAGGCAGAGCATGGCAATGAGGAACAGTGTAGAGGCTGTCTTTTTGATTTTCATTGTCTTTTGATTTTATACAATAATATTATTAATAAGAAATTTAGTGCTATCCTAAATTGAACGCAAAGGTACAAATTTTCCGCCAATACACCTTAAATTCTGTAAAAAAACGTAACTTTGCACTTGATTTGCAAGTTATAATCAGGATTTTATACGTATGAAGCTATACACAGATGCCGAATTGGCACAGATTCTCGACAAAAAGATATTTCATAAGATAGGCGAAGTGGCTGACCGGATGGGCGTAGAGTGCTACCTCGTGGGCGGCTACGTGCGCGACATATTCCTTGAGCGCCCCACGAACGACATCGATGTGGTGGTCGTGGGCAGTGGCATCGAGGTGGCAAAGGAGCTGCAGAAGGCACTTGGCAAGAACGAGAAGACCGGACGTTGGCGCGCCCATCTCGCCGTCTACCGCAACTTCGGTACGGCGCAGATAAAGTTCTACGACACCGAAGTGGAGTTCGTGGGCGCACGCCGCGAGAGCTACGACCGCGGTTCGCGCAAGCCCGTGGTTGAGGACGGCACGCTCGAAGACGACCAGAACCGCCGCGACTTCACCATCAACGCCATGGCGGTATGCCTGAACAAGGCACGCTTCGGCGAACTGGTTGACCCCTTCGACGGCATCTACGACCTCGAGGACGGCATAATACGCACACCGCTCGACCCCGACATCACCTTCTCCGACGACCCGCTGCGCATGATGCGCTGCGTGCGCTTCTCGGCTCAGCTCAAGTTCTTCATCGACGAGGAGACATTCGACGCCCTCGGACGCAACGCCGAGCGCATAAAGATAGTGAGCGGAGAGCGCATCGCCGACGAGCTGAACAAGATAATGAAGACCCAGCAGCCCTCGCGCGGCTTCGTGGAGCTGCAGCGTTGCGGACTGCTGCAGCTCATCATACCCGAGCTGAGTGCGCTCGACGTGGTGGAGACACGCAACGGCAAGGCGCACAAGAACAACTTCTACCACACACTGGAGGTGGTGGACAACGTGGCGAAGCGCAGCGACAACCTCTGGCTGCGTTGGGCGGCTCTGTTCCACGACATCGGCAAGACGCGCTCGAAGCGTTGGGAGCCCACCATCGGTTGGACGTTCCATAACCATAACTACGTAGGAGCGAAGATGATTCCGGGCATCTTCCGACGCATGAAACTGCCGATGGATGCCAAGATGAAGTACGTGGAGAAGATGGTAGACCTGCACATGCGCCCCATCGTGATAGCCGATGAGGAGGTGACCGACTCGGCTGTGCGCCGTCTGCTCAACGACGCGGGCGACGATATCGACGACCTGATGATGCTCTGCGAGGCTGACATCACGAGCAAGAACGAGGTGCGCAAGAAACGCTTCCTCGAAAACTTCCGCATGGTGCGCGAGAAGCTCACCGACCTGAAGGAACGCGACTACAAGCGTCTGTTGCAACCTGTCATCGACGGCAACGAGATTATGCAGATGTTCAACCTGCCGCCATGCAGGCAGGTGGGTGAGCTGAAGCAGTATCTGAAGGACGCTGTGCTCGACAATCGTGTGGCTAACGAGCGTGAGCCACTCATGCAGCTGCTGATGAAGAAAGCCGAAGACATGGGGCTTACGCAGTAGTTTAGCACCGATGAAGTGCCACTTTCGCATTGACGAAGTGGCACTTTTGCATTAGTAAAGTGCAACTGCAGCATTGACAGAGTGCAACTGCAGCATTGGTCAAAATAGAAACTAATATATTGAATAACGCGTAACGAGAAATAAAAGTTGTTAAATGTACGCGTGTTGTCGTTACAACTTATTTACATATTTAGTAACTTTGCACACAGAAAACTTAAACGAGCGGTTTAGTTTTCAGGGGGTGCAGTTAGGGGGTGCAGTTGTCTCAACTGCACCAACAGAGTAGATTGCACCAATTAGAATGCACCTGCCGCTTGGTTGGTGCAGTTGAGACAACTGCACCCCCTGGAGACAACTGCACCCACTGAGGGCACCCAGGAAACTCCATTTAAAGTATATATTAATAAGGTAAAAATATTTATTAGAAATAGGTATGAAAAAAACAAAGATTTTATTGGTTGCAGCCTTAGCTGCAGTGCTCGCCTCATGTGGCGGCGGAAAGAGTGGCGGAAAGCCTAACTTCGGCGACAACGAATACGCTGTGCGCACAGTTCAGGGTCAGGACGCAAATTTGCAGACCACCTATCCGGCATCTATCAAAGGTGTGCAGGACGTGGAGATTCGCCCGAAAGTGTCTGGCTTCATCACCAAGCTTTGCGTGAAGGAAGGCCAGTCGGTTAAGGCAGGTCAGCTGCTGTTCGTCATTGACAACGTGACATACGCCGCAGCTGTACGTCAGGCAAGGGCATCAGTGAACGCCGCTAAGGCACAGCTCAACACCGCAACCCTTACATACAACAACTCGCAGAAACTCTTCAAGAACAACGTTATCGGTTCGTACGAGTTGCAGTCGACAAAGAACGCAATGGAGAGCGCAGCAGCCCAGCTCGCTCAGGCAGAGGCAGCATACGTATCGGCTAAGCAGAACCTCAACTTCTGCTTCGTGACCTCTCCATCTAACGGCGTTGTAGGCGACCTGCCTTACCGCGTAGGTGCTCTCGTAAGCGCTTCGTCGCAGCAGCCCCTCACAACCGTGTCTAACAACTCTACAATGCAGGTCTACTTCTCTATGACCGAGAAAGACCTCCTGGAGATGAACAAGACACAGGGTGGCGTACACGCTGCCGTTGAGAACTATCCGGCAGTGAAGCTGCAGCTCGCCGACGGCTCTATCTACGAGCACCCGGGCAAGGTGGCAGCCGTGAGCGGCGTTATCGACCCGACAACAGGTACCGTGTCGATGCGTGCCGACTTCCCCAATCCTGAGCACGTGCTCAAGAGCGGTGCGTCAGGCTCTATCGTTGTGCCTCACGTAGCCTCTTCGGCTGTTATTATCCCACAGGACGCTGTGGTTCAGGTGCAGGACAAGTACTTCGTATATGTTGTAGGCAAGGACAACAAGGTGAAGTACACACCGGTTACTGTTAATCCGCAGAACGACGGCAAGAACTACATCATCACCTCTGGTCTTAGCGTAGGCGACCGCTTCGTTGTGAACGGCGTGTCTTCGCTGCAGGACGGTATGGACATCAAGCCGCTCACAGAGGCTCAGTATGCTGAGAAGCTGAAGAAGACAGAGCAGCTCGGCGAGGCTCAGGGCGACCTTGGTAAGCTGAAGAAAGCATTCGGAAAATAAAGAATTCAGAAGTTAAGAGCTCAGAAGTTAAGCCAATAGCACATATTAAGAAGCTTGACATATGGCTTAACTCCAGTATTCTTAACTTTCTAACTCCTAAATTTTAAACAAATGAAATTAGATAGATTTATCCTACGCCCGGTACTCTCCACCGTGATTTCTATCCTGGTGGTCATCCTGGGTGTGTTAGGTTTGGTGTCGCTGCCTATTGAGCAGTACCCGAACATGGCGCCGCCAACCATCATGGTGCGTGCAGCCTACACCGGTGCCAACTCACAGACCGTGCTCAACTCGGTGCTCGCACCGCTTGAGGAGTCGATCAACGGTGTGGAGGGCATGACATACATGACATCTTCTGCCACCAACGACGGTTCGGCTTCAATCACCGTATTCTTCAAGCAAGGTATGGATCCTGATATGTGTCAGGTCAACGTGCAGAACCGCGTGTCACAGGCATCAGCGTTGCTGCCAGCCGAGGTAACCAAGGCTGGTGTGACGGTTATGAAGCGCCAGTCGTCTACCGTTATCCTCTTCGGTCTTACAGCCGATGACGACCGCTACGACGACGAGTTCCTCACCAACTATGCCAACATCAACGTCGTTCCGGCTATCAAGCGTGTGAACGGTGTGGGCGAGTGCCAGTGCTTCTCGCAGAAAGACTACACCATGCGCCTCTGGATCGACCCTGTGAAGATGAAGAGCTACGGCTTGATTCCGACCGACCTCACCGGCGTACTTGCACAGCAGAACATAGAGGCTGCGCCAGGTTCGGTGGGCGAGCAGTCTGACAACCAGTACCAGTACACCTTCCGCTACAGAGGTCGTCTGCAGACGCCAGAGGAGTTCGGCGACATGATTATCAAGTCGACAAAGGACGGACAGACCATCCGCGTTAAGGACGTAGCCCGCGTAGAGATGGGTGCGCTGTCATACACCGTAGAGTCGAAGAACAACGGCAAGCCGTCAGTGACAATGATGGTGACACAGACCGCCGGCTCTAACGCTACTGAGATTGCCACAAACATCAAGAAACTCCTCAAGGAGCAGGAAGCAGCAATGCCTCCAGGCATCCACTTCGACATTATGCAGGACGTGACGGAGTTCCTCTTCGCCTCAATCGAAGACCTTATCAAGACACTCTGCGAGGCGTTCATCCTCGTGTTCATCGTGGTGTACATCTTCTTGCAGGATACTCGCTCTACGCTCATCCCGTTGATTGCGGTACCAGTGTCGTTGATCGGTACATTCTTCTTCCTCTACGCGTTCGGCTTCTCGCTCAACCTGCTTACGCTTGCCGCCCTCGTGCTTGCCATCGCCATTGTGGTCGACGATGCCATTGTGGTCGTCGAGGCAGTACATGCCAAGCTCGACCTCGGCTACAAGTCGGCTAAGCTCGCGTCAATCGACGCCATGAACGAGATTTCGGGTGCCATTATCTCAATCACCCTCGTTATGGCTTCGGTGTTCATTCCGGTGTCGTTCATGGGTGGTACGTCAGGTGCGTTCTACCGCGAGTTCGGTATCACCATGGCTATCTCTATTATCATCTCGGCACTTAACGCCTTGACACTTTCGCCAGCCCTCTGTGCTATCTTGCTGAAGCCGAAGGACGAGGAAGGCAAGGAGCGCAAGATGTCGATGGTAGACCGCTTCCACGCATCGTTCAACGCCGCTTACGGCAAGGTGCAGGAGAAGTACACCAAGGGTGTGCGCCGCCTCGTAGAGCGTCCGTTCATCGCTATCGGCACAGTGGTAGTGGCTATCGCTGCAATGGCTGTGCTCATGGGTACGACAAAGACAGGTCTTGTGCCTGACGAAGATACCGGCACCGTGTTCTGTACAGTGTCAACACCTCCGGGCACCTCTATGAAGAAGACCAACGAGGTGATGGACCAGGTAGACCGTATGCTCGCTACCAACCCGGCTATCGCCAGCCGTATGCGTATCACGGGCTACAACTTCATCGCCGGTCAGGGCTCTAACCAGGGTACATTCATTATCAAGCTGAAGAGCTTCGAGGAGCGTCAGAAGGCAGAAGGACCGCTGAAGTACATCGGCGTACACAACCTCGGTTCTACAATGGTGCTCGGTATGATATACAAGCAGACCGCAGCCATCAAGGGTGCGCAGATCCTCGCCTTCCAGCCGCCTATGGTGCAGGGCTTCTCTGCAACCAACGGTATGACCTTCTCAATGCAGGACCGCACGGGTGGCGATGTGAACAAGTTCTTCGACATCACACAGAAGTATATAGCTGAGCTCAACAAGCGTCCGGAGATTTCGAACGCCATGACCTCGTACAACACAAAGTACCCACAGTACAAGATTGATGTTGACGTGGCTAAGTGTAAGCAGAGCGGCATCGACCCATCGACAGTGCTCACCACAATGCAGGGCTACTACGGCGGTATGTACGCTTCGAACTTCAACGCCTACGGTAAGCTCTACCGTGTATATATCCAGTCGGCACCGCAGAATCGTGCAGACCTGAAGAGTCTGGACAACATCTACGTGCGCACCTCGGCAGGCGAGATGGCTCCTATCAAGGAGTACGTGAACCTGAGCCGTGTGTATGGTCCGCAGGAGATTGACCGCTTCAACCTCTTCACCTCAATCAACGTGAACGCATCAGCAGCAGAGGGCTACTCAACGGGCGACGCTATCAACGCTATGGCAGAGGTGGCTAAGACCTCGCTGCCAGCAGGCTACACCTACGAGTTCTCGGGCTTGACACGTACCGAGCAGGAGTCGTCAAACTCTACAGCTATCGTGTTCGTGCTCTGCTTGACCTTCGTTTACCTCATCCTCTCGGCACAGTACGAGTCGTATGTTCTGCCGTTGTCCGTAATCCTCTCCATCCCGTTCGGTTTGGCAGGAGCCTTCCTCTTCACCAACATGTTTGGTAAGAACAACGACATCTACATGCAGATTGCACTCATCATGCTTATGGGTCTTCTCGCTAAGAACGCCATCCTTATCGTGCAGTTCGCCCTCGAACGCCGCCTGACAGGTATGGCTATCTCTTGGTCGGCAGTGCTCGGTGCTTCAGCCCGTCTGCGTCCTATCCTTATGACCTCGTTGGCTATGATTATCGGTCTGTTGCCGTTGCTCATGCCGTGGGGCGTAGGCTACAACGGTAACATGACACTCGGTGCGGCAGCCGTAGGCGGTATGCTCATCGGTATGCTCTGCCAGATTATGATAGTGCCGGCGTTGTTCTTCATCTTCCAGACACTGCAGGAGAAGATTAAGCCTATCGAGTTCGAGAACGACACAGCAGATGTAGACACCGAGATACGCCAGTACACCAACCCGTACGTGGCAGGTGCGCTGCAGGATCAGATTGAAAAGACTTCAAAATAAGACAGATGAACATGAAAAAGTTAATGCTTCTCGCCGCTGGCGCATTGCTGATGACCAGCTGCGGAATATATAATAAGTACGAGCGTCCGGAGGTGAACACCACGGGCCTCGTGCGTGACGTGCAGAGCAACAGCGACACACTCGCAGTAAGCGACACCACAAGCTTCGGCAATCTCGCTTGGCGCACCGTGTTCACCGACCCACAGCTGCAGTCGCTCATCGAGCTTGGCTTGCAGAACAATACCAACATGCTCAACGCCGCGCTCAACGTGAAGATGGTGGAGGACCAGCTCATTGTGGCTAAGCTCGCCTTCGTGCCGGGCTTCACCTTCTCGCCGCAAGGCACAATAGCTTCTTGGGACGGCAACCCCGCTACGAAGACCTACTCGCTGCCTATCACCGCATCGTGGAGCATAGACCTCTTCGGCAACCTTCTCAACCAGAAGCGTTCAGCACAGATGGCACTGCTCGCCACGAAAGACTATCAGCTCGTAGTGCAGACAAAGGTCATCTCTAACATCGCCAACTTGTACTACACACTGCTCATGCTCGACAAGCAGCTGCAGGTGGTGGACGACATGGCGAAGCTCACAGAGGAGACTTGGAACATCATGAAGATTCAGAAGGAGCTCGGACGCGTGAAGGAGACAAGCGTGCAGAGTGCTGAGGCTAACATGTATTCGGTTAAGGCTCAGGCAACGGAACTGAAGCGTCAGATTCGCGAGACGGAGAACTCGCTCTCGCTGCTGCTCGGTCAGCAGGCGCAGAGCATACAGCGCGGCACCTTCGATGGACAGTCGCTGCCGTCGGAGTTCTCTACCGGTATCGGCTTGCAGCTGCTCGCCAACCGTCCAGACGTTCACTACGCTGAGATGTCGCTCGCGCAGTGCTTCTACGACGTGAACACCGCTCGCTCACGCTTCTACCCGAGCATCACAATCTCGGCAACGGGTGCCTTCACCAACTCAGGCGGTATGGGCATCGTGAACCCTGGCAAGTGGCTGCTCTCGGCAGTAGGTTCGCTCGTGCAGCCTATCTTCGCTCACGGTCAGCTCGTGGCTGGCTTGAAGGTGGCTAAGTCAAAGCAGGAGCAGGCTTTCAACACATGGCAGAACGCAGTGCTCTCAGCTGGCTCGGAGGTGAGCAACGCCCTCGTGCTCTACAACTCATCGGCAGAGAAGAGTGCACTGGAGGCTAAGCAGGTGGAGAGTCTGAAGAAGAACGTGGAGTACAACCAGATGCTCTTCAACGACGGCTCGGCTACATATCTTGAGATAATCACCGCACAGCAGAGCCTGCTCAATGCAGAGCTCTCAAAGGTGCAGGACGACTTCTACAAGATGCAGGCTGTGGTTAACCTCTACTATGCACTTGGTGGAGGAAGATATTAAGAATGTTGAATGTTGAATGTTGAGTGTTGAATTATTCAAAACTCAACATTCACAACTCAAAACTAAAGAATATGATTAGTGAAAAAGCATATATAGCTCCGGGTGCTAAGATTGGCAAGAACGTTACGATCTATCCGTTCGCCTACATCGAGGACGACGTAGTGATTGGCGACGACTGCATAATCTATCCTTACGTGAGCATCATGCGCGGCACCGTGATGGGTCGTGGCAACAAGGTTTATCAGAACACAGTGCTCGGTGCTGAGCCGCAGGACTTCAACCATAAGGGTGAGTCTACACGCCTCGTCATCGGCGACGAGAACATCTTCCGCGAGAACGTGGTTGTGAACCGCGCCACATATACCGACGGCGAGACACGCATCGGCAACCGCAACTTCTTCATGGAGGGTGTGCACATCTCGCACGACACGAAGGTGGACGACTACGTTACGTTCGGCTACGGTACGAAGGTGGCAGGCGACTGTGAGGTTCACAGTGCCGTGATCTTCTCTTCTGGTGTCATTGTCAACTCGAATGTGCGCATCGGTGGTGCGTCGATGGTGACGGGCGGTGTACGCATCTCGAAGGATGTGCCTCCGTTCATCGTGGCTACTGACAACCCCGTGCGCTACGCCGGTGTGAACGAGTCGCTGCTGAAGTCGTCGGGCACAAGCGAGAAGGTAATCAACCATATCGCTAACGCTTACCGCCTCGTGTTCCACGGACAGACAAGCGTGTTCGACGCAATCAACCAGGTGAAGGAGCAGGTGCCTGCTGGCAAGGAGATAACGGCTATCGTGAAGTTCCTTGAGAGCACTAAGCTGGGCATCATCAGCAAACTGTAAGTCTCCACGGCTTCAGGGCTGGTTCAGAACATTTGTAACATCAAAACACCACACATATATTTCATACCTTTTATATATTAGTGTTGTTATTTCAATGAAAGCGGCAAGGTCGACGGGATGTCAACCTTGCCGTTGTTGTTTATAGATGTTGAGGTGTTGAGATGGTGAGGTGTTGAGATTTGATGTTGAGGTGGTGAGGTGTTGAGGTGGTGAGAAAAGCATCCGCGTCGACCGTTGCGGATGTCTGCGTCGACCGTTGCGGATGTCTGCGTCGACCGATGCGTATGTCTGCGTCGACCGATGCGGATGTCTGCGTCGACCGATGCGGATGCTAATAACCGACACTGCAAGGGAAACCTTCGGCTATTACGCGGTCGCGAATGCCGTCGAGCTCCTCGTGCGTAGCCTTACTTAGTGTAGGGCAGGGTGTTTCGCGGTCGATGGTATATATCATCACTGCGCTTGGTCGGATGCGACGCAGAGTTTGAAGCCATGCGGATATGAAGCTGTCGGAGGTGTTGTCTACGCTCTCGCCGTTGTCGTCGGTGCCGTGCATGAATATGGTCTGCACTATGCAGTGTCCATTGAACGATGCCATCTCCTTGACGATATTCTCAACGTTGTACGATGGTTGCGTAGGGCGGTCCACCTTATTTATATATGCAGCGCAGACCGTGTCGAGCTTCATGATATTGTTGTCTGCGAGCAGTAAGGCGCGGTGCACGTCGGGGCGGTGAGCCTGCGTGGAGTTGGTGAGCACCGACACCTTAGCCTCGGGGTAATAAGCATTGCGCAGACGTATCGTATCCTCGATGATATGGAGGAAGTCGGGATGCGTGGTCGGCTCACCATTGCCCGAGAAAGTGATCACGTCGAGTTTCGCACCTGCCGTGTGCATCTCCTTCAGTTTCGCCTCCAGACGCTCCGCTATAAGCTCGCGTGAAGGACGAGGCAGGGTAGGGCGGCGCGTGCAGTTGTAGCCCACCTCGCAGTAGATGCAGTCGAACGTGCAAATCTTTCCGTCGCTCGGGTTGACGTTCACACCGAGCGATATGCCAAGTCGTCGGCTGTGTATCGGTCCGACGATTGGCGAAGGATAGAGAATAGTTGCCATGATGTGTGCTTTTTGTTCACATCAAAGGTAGACAGATTGTTTTGTTTATGATGTGCGTATGGTGTTAATTGACGTTAATCCCTCTTTTGAACGGATATTTTTTTGTTATTTTGCAAGAAATTTGGTATAATATAGCCTTTTCGGAATGAGAAAGAAAAATAAGAAGACCCGCAATCGTCACGGATTGCAGGCGGTAACGTTGTGCATTAGCACCGCAATGGTGCTTGTCCTGTTAGGTTTGGTGGTGTTCGCAGTGTGCACCGCTCGTAATCTTTCTGCTTACGTGAAGCAGAACATTGTGGTTACGATGATGCTTCAAGACGATATGACCTCTGGCGAGGCGCAGCAGTTCTGCACCAAGCTAAAGGCTCGCCCCTACATCCACACGCTCCAGTATATCAGTAAGGAGCAGGCTTTGCGCGAGGGAATAAAAGAGTTGGGAACCGACCCGCGTGAGTTTGCCGAGGCAAACCCTTTCCTCTCGTCGGTGGAGGTGACTCTAACGTCCGACTATGCTAACAGCGACTCGCTGAAGTTTATCTCTAAGGAGCTGAAAGCCTACCCGAAGGTGAGCGAGGTGAAGTATCAGAAGGACCTCATCGACAGTGTCAATGCCAATATAGCGAAGATAAGTATCGTGCTCTTAGCACTTGCCGTGTTGCTCACGATAGTGTCGTTCTCGCTTATCAACAACACTGTGCGTCTAAGCATCTACGCCCGTCGCTTCTCCATACACACGATGAAGCTCGTAGGTGCATCGTGGGGCTTCATCCGTGCGCCGTTCGTGCGCCACTATGTGTTGCTCGGCTTGCTCGCTGCGCTCATTGCCTGCTGCGTGTTGGGAGGCGGAGTGTACGCACTGTTCATGTACGAGCCGCAGGTGCTCGACCTCATCACATGGGAGGTGCTCGCTATCACTGCCGGTACGGTGGTGGTGTTCGGCATCTTCATCACGGCTATCTGTTCGATAATATCGGTGAACAAGTTCCTGCGCATGAAAGCAGGCGATTTGTATAAAATATAGTTGAGGTGGTGAGATGTTGAGATATGTTGTGGTGTTGAGATGTTGAGGTGGTGACATTACTTATCTATACACATACAGATGCTACTTGTACATATACAGGCACTATTTAAATATAATAAATTCATTCAACTTAAAATATAAACAAAGTGGATAAGAGAAATTACGCATTTGGCAAGATTAACTTCATTCTGATGGTAGTCGGAATGTTGATTGTCATCCTCGGTTTTATACTCATGAGCGGTGGCGGAAGCGACGAGACCGTTTTCGATAACGACATCTTTAGTGTGCGTCGCGTGAAGGTAGCACCTGCTGTGTGCTTCCTCGGCTTCATCTCTATTATCTATGCGATAATCAAGAAGCCAAAAGACGAATAACTCTTCAGGGGGTGCTTTCAGGGGGTGCAGTTGTCTCAACTGCACCAACAAAGTTGAAGGCACCAACAAAGTTGAAGGCACCAACAAATTTGAAGGCACCAACAAATTTGAAGGCACCAACAGAATGCACCTGCCACTATGTTGGTGCAGTTGAGACAACTGCACCCCCTGTGAGACAACTGCACCCCCTGAAAGATAACCGCACCCCCTGAGAGACAACTGCACCCCCAGAAATCACCCTCAAATTAATAATTAATAATTAAAAATTAATAATTGAACAAATGGATTGGTTACAAGCCTTAGTCCTTGGCATCATTCAGGGACTCACAGAATATTTGCCCGTAAGTAGTAGTGGACACCTCGCAATCGGCTCGGCACTCTTCGGCGTGCAGGGCGAGGACAACCTCACGTTCACCGTCATGGTGCACGTGGCGACAGTGCTCAGTACGCTCGTGATACTGTGGAAGGAAATCGACTGGATACTGAAAGGACTCTTCAAGTTCGAGATGAACGCCGAGACGAAGTACTTCCTCAACATTGTTGTCTCGATGATACCGGTAGGCATCGTAGGCGTATTCTTTAAGGACTATGTGGAGGCGATATTCGGTTCGGGTCTGCTCATCGTGGGCTGTTGCCTGCTCCTGACAGCAGCGTTGCTCACCTTCTCCTACTTCGCTAAGCCACGTCAGCGCGAGAATATCTCGATGAAGGATGCCTTCATCATCGGCTTGGCGCAGGCAGCAGCCGTGCTGCCCGGTCTCTCACGCTCTGGTTCCACCATTGCCACCGGCATCTTGCTCGGCAATAAGAAGGAGAAACTCGCACAGTTCTCGTTCCTCATGGTCATCCCGCCCATCCTCGGCGAGGCACTCCTCGACGTGCTCAAGGCGGTTAAGGGCGAAGAAGCGTTCGGCGATATAGAGACACTGCCCCTCGTCGTGGGCTTCGTGGCAGCCTTCGTAAGCGGATGCATCGCCTGCAAGTGGATGATAAACATCGTGAAGCGAGGCAAACTCGTGTGGTTCGGTGTCTACTGCGCAATAGCAGGAGCCGTTACGATAGCTTGCTCATTACTATAAAGGAAGAAGACAATGAATTTCACCAAAGGCGAAGTCATCGCCATAAACAAACCCCTTGGCATGACCAGCTTCTGTGCCTTGGCAATAGTGCGCAAGCGCATCTGCGTACGCCTCGGGGTGAAGAAACTAAAGATAGGTCATGCCGGAACACTCGACCCTCTTGCCACTGGCGTGCTCGTGCTCTGCACCGGCAAGTTCACGAAGCGCATTGAGGAGTTCCAGATGCACGGCAAGGAATACACAGCCACCATTCAGCTCGGAGCCACCACGCCCAGCTACGACATGGAGCATCCGGTGAACGCCACTTACCCCACAGACGGCATCACACGCGAGCGCATCGAAGAAGTGTTGAAGCAGTTTGTGGGCGATATAGAGCAGGTGCCACCGACATTCTCGGCGTGCAAGGTGAGCGGACAACGCTCCTACGACCTGCGCCGAAAGGGTAAGGACGTGGAGCTGCAGCCGAAGCAGATACACATCGACGAGATAGAACTCACGGCGTTCGACCCCGAAACAATGCAGATGTCTGTACGTGTGGTCTGTGGCAAGGGTACATACATACGCGCCTTGGCACGCGACATCGGTCGCGCACTCGACTCGGGCGGCTACCTCACAGCACTCTGCCGTACACGCTCCGGCGAACAGCGCGTGGAGAACTGCATTGAGCTTGACGGCTTTGAGGAGTGGCTTGCCAATCAGACAATAGAAACCAATGAAGATGAATAAATAAACAACTACAATGAAGTTATCACAGTTTAAGTTTAAACTACCCGAAGAGCTGATAGCTCTTTATCCGCATAGCATTTATCGCGAGTTTGAAAACGAGAACGGCGAGAAGGAAACTTTCCGCATCACACGTCGCGACGAGTGCCGACTGATGGTGTTGCACAAGAAGTCGCAGACCATCGAGATGTACAAGAAAGATGACAAAGGCAACCCTATTGAGGGCGAATACCTCGACTTCCGCAATGTGCTCGACTACTTCGGCGAGCACGACACATTCATCTTCAACGATACAAAGGTGTTCCCGGCGCGCCTCTATGGCACAAAGGAGAAGACCGACGCAAAGATAGAGGTGTTCCTGCTGCGCGAACTCAACGAAGAAATGCGTCTGTGGGACGTGCTCGTAGAACCGGCTCGCAAGATACGTATCGGCAACAAGCTGTTCTTCGACGATTCGGGCACAATGGTGGCTGAGGTAATCGACAACACAACCAGTCGCGGACGCACACTGCGCTTCCTTTACGACTGTCCGCACGACGAGTTCAAGCGCGAGCTCTACGGTCTGGGCGAGGCTCCGCTGCCACGCTACATCGTAGACCGCCGTCCCGATAAACGCAGCACTGAGGACGACTTCGACGACTTCCAGTGCATCTTTGCTAAACACGAGGGTGCGGTCACGGCTCCTGCTACCGGCTTGCACTTCTCGCGCGAGCTGATGAAGCGCATGGAGATACGTGGCATCAACTTCGCATACATTACGCTCCACTGCGGATTGGGCAACTTCCACGACATAGAGGTGGAGGACCTCACAAAGCACAAGATGGACTCAGAGCAGATGCGCGTCGATGCCGACTGCTGCAAGTTGGTGAACGACACAAAGCGTGCCGGACACCATGTGTGTGCTGTGGGTACAAGCGTGGTGAAGGCTACGGAGACAGCCGTTGGCACCGACGGTATGCTGAAGGAGTACGATGGCTGGACCAATAAGTTCATCTTCCCACCGTATGACTTCGGACTTGCCGACTCGATGATCTCTAACTTCTATCATCCGTACTCGACACTCCTCATGGAGACCTGCGCTTTCGGCGGCTACGACCTCGTGATGGAGGCGTACAACCTCGCTGTGAAGCACGGCTTCAAGTTTGGTTCTTACGGCGACGCATTGCTCATCGTAAACGATTAAGCGCAGAGTATGCACACCGTGTACCTCTCTCTCGGCTCCAATCTCGGCGACCGCAAAGCTACGATGCGTCGCGCCATCGGCTTGCTCAACGAACGTGCAGGCAGCGTCGACCGCCAGTCGTCGTTCATCGAGACAGAGCCTTGGGGATTTGAATCGACCAATAAGTTTCTGAATATGTGTGTGCGTCTGCTCACTACGTTGTCGCCAGAGCAATTGCTGATGGCTACAAAGCAAATAGAACGTGAGTTGGGCAGAACACAGAAGTCGGTGAATGGGCAGTATCACGACCGCCCTATCGACATAGATATACTGATGTACGACGACGTACATATTGACTCTGACGACCTCACGCTGCCGCATCCGCACATGCAGGAGCGCGAGTTCGTGATGAAACCGCTTCGCGAAATACTCTCGATTGGGAGTTGAAGATATATGCAGGGACGGAAACGAGGTCTACGTATCGTCCCTGCAACTTGTACGCCACCGAAGGCGCAACCACTGTTGTTGCGCCTTCGGTGGCGTCTTCTATAGACGTACAGGCGTAAGTTTCGCGTTTTGTTATGTATGGCGTTCGCAGATGGAAAGCGTTAATTCGTAAATAAAATAATAAAATAAAATAACTTTTGTTTGGCGAAAAACTTCATAATCCGTATATTTGCAAAATAATTTTCGCATATATTAATAATCTAAATAATTGAGTATGAAGAAATCTTTACTTTTGACTGCGGCTCTTGTTATGGCTACAACAGCTGCCAACGCACAACCATTCGTTGAGGGCGTTCCGTTTAGTGCACGCCAGTTCGGCAAGCATCTCGTGCCTACACTTGACGCACAGACTCAGCCTTCAAAGCTGCGCGCAGAGAAGAAAAGCAACTATTACTTGCGTCCTGAAGGTGCATTGTTCCAGGCTTCTGATAAGAAAGGTCAGATTTGGGGAACAGTGTATATGTATGTTCCGGGTGCTTACGACGTAAAGTTCAAGAAGCAGGGCTCGGATGCTTATGTTTGGCATCAGAACACCTTCGACTATTACGGCGATGTAACTGTTAACGATTGCTCAAGCAATACAGATTATTATTATAATATCGGCGCAAATGGCGACTTCACAATGAAGAGCTTGTTTGACGGTCGCGATGCTCTTCCGACACTTGTTTGCAATACCGACTCGTTTCTGCTTGCTTCTGAGAATCCTTACTTCGGCAACCCCGGCGACCCTGGCAAGCACGAATCATTGGCTTTGAAGTACTATTATCCGCGCTTGTATTCCGGCATCGATCAGGACAACCGCCGCGTGGCTCCGCTTTCTTACACAATGGACCAGGTGAGCGAAGTGTTCTTCGGAGGTATGGACAACAAATATGTTTACGGTTCGGGTACATTCACGCAGGGCGATGCTAAGTACACAGCTACCGGCGTTTATCAATATTTTGACAAACCGATGGCTCCGCTGGTTGTAGAAGATATCTTCATTCCGGTTATCTCTAAGGGTTATTATCCTGTAGCAAAGGGCAAGGAGCTGCGTTTGCAGATTCACGACGTGATAGAGCAGGACGGCAAACGCATTCCTGGCGAAAAGATTCTCTACGAACTCACAGCTACTGAGCCTGAGACTATCGACGTAGGCAGTATCCCGTATGACGATAACACAAGCTACAACGCCTTCACACTCGTGTTTACAAAGAAGAACGCTGAAGGCAAGGCAGAACGCTTCGTTATCGATCAGCCGTTCTATGTAGTAATCGACGGACTCGACAAGGAAGGCATCGACTGCGGTTTTGAGATTAGCGAGTTACCTTATTATTATAATGACTTCGACTCAGCCGTAGGTATTTGGAAGAAGGATGGCAGTCCTGCGTTCTTCAGCCTTTATAAGGACGTTGCTCTGAAGGTGTCGTTCTCTGCTAAGTACGACTACTGCAACCCGATGTACTACGTCATCAACGGCCGTGAGGAGAACTACGGCGTTGTGAAGATGAGCGACGACGGCACAAGCGGCAAGACTCTCATTCCTGGCGATTTGGTCTTCGACGGTCCGGCTATCAAGACTAACGACAGCTGGTTCGACGCCAACAACGACCCCAACTACACCGTAACTTGCGATGCCGATTGGGTGAAGTCAATCACTCCAGACACAAAGACATGGGCTGAATACGACATCACCGTGCTCAAGGTGGTATGCGACCCGTTGCCGGAGGGCGTGAGCGGACGTAAGTGCGAGCTCCACGTGCAAGGCAAGACCTGCAAGTCGACATATCCTATCGAGGTTCTGCAGGGCGATGCTACAACCGGCATCAACGGCGCAACAGTGAACGTGGTTCGCGACGGCAAAACATACAACCTCAGCGGACAGCGCGTAGCTCCTGATACAAAGGGTATCGTGATACGCGATGGCAAGAAATACGTTAATAAGTAAAACTACTACCAATCCTATATTGTAAACTAAAAACATGGGGGTGTACAGGTTGCTATGCAATAGCACCCCCCATATTTAAATAAGATATAATTATAGAGAGTTAAATTAATTAGATAAATAACTAAAAACAATACGATTATGAGAAAAACGCTTCAAGTATTATTCTCGGCAATGTTGGCAGCCACTACGTTGGCTCCGTCAGCTATGAAGGCGCAGACCCCGTCAACAGGTGGTCCGTATGACGTCCCGTATTCATGTCTGTGGAACGATCAGAAAGTATTAGTTAATAAGGAGTGGACCGTTGAGGACAAGAACAACGACGGCATCACTTGGGGATTCAGTAATGATGTGCCCGGTAGCTTCATCAGTTATATCGGCACAGCGCAGAAGCAGGATGCCGACGACTGGCTCGTTAGCCCGTACTTGGCATTCGAGGCAGGCAAGACATACAAGGTTGAGACCGGTGGCTTCAAGGCTATGGGCGGTTCTCAGAAGTTGGCTGTGGCTATAGGCACTGGCGACGACCCCACAACATACAAGGTGATAGGCGACTACACCATTTCTGCTACATACGGTGGAGGCGGTGCCACACCAGTAGAAGGCGAGTTCATTGCTCCTACAACCGGCAAGTATCGCGTAGCATTCCATTGCACCAGCAACCAGCGCGCTTATCTCCTTCTCCTTCCGGTGAAGGTGTTTGCTCAGGCTGCCTTGGCAGTGCGCCCGGCAGCAGTAAACGACCTCAATGTAGAGGTAGGTGCTAAGGGAGCCGTGTCGGCTAAGGTGTCGTTCACAACACCGTCTACCGACTATGCAGGCAATGCACTCTCTGGTCTTACACGCGTTCAGCTCTATCGCGACTACGTGCAGGTGAAGAACTATGACGCTCCTGCGCTTGGCACGAAAATCGAGTGGACGGACGATGAAGTCGTTACAGGTGAGCATACATATAGTGTTATCGCTACAGCTAACGACTTGCGTAGTGATGAAGTTGTAAAGAAGGCGTATGTAGGTTACGACCGTCCGCTTCCTCCGCAGAACATCAAGATCTACGATCACCTCAACGGTAAGGCAACCATCACATGGGATCCGGTTTCTGAGGTAGGTATGCACGGTGGTTATGTAGATCCGAAGACTGCAGAGTACAATGTAAACACACTTTATTACGGTTATCTTCAGCCGGTGGAGCAAGGTCTTACAACTACCAAGTGTGTTGTAGAAGATGTTAACTACGATGGTGCTCAGAGTGCTGTACAGTATGCAATCTACACATACGTAGATAGCCCGACATCAGACACGGCTGTAGTCAGTGATGCTGGACGCGAGGCGTTCATCATCGGTCAGGCACACGAGATACCTTACTACGAATCGTTCGCTAACAAGAGTCTTCAGAAGGGTCCGTGGGTGATTGATGCCAACTGTGCGGGCAAGTTCGGTCTTTCGGAGGATGCGCAGGATGAGGACGCAGGCTCACTCGTTTTCAACCCGTCAACAGGCAGCACTTTGGCTTGCATCCAGGGTCCGAAGGTAGATATCGCCAATGCGGGTAATCCGCAGATTGTGTTCTGGTACTATGCATATCCAGGTACTGACGGCAAGATAACCGTAAAGGTGAACCGCAATGGCCAGGAAATGGTAGAGGTCGGAACTGTAGATTATAGCACGCTTAGTGGCAAAATGGGTTGGCGCTCTGTAGCTATGGATCTTAAGTCGGTGTCTACTGTCGGTGTTAAGAACGGTTACATCCGTCCTTATTTCTACGCCGAGGGCTTGTCAACCAGCATAATGATTGATAACATCAAAATCTACGATGCTATCGAAAACAACCTCGCTGCCGATATTGATGCACCTGCACACGTGCAGAGTGGTAAGGCTGCTCAGCTGAATGTGAAGGTTACGAACCTCGGTACAGCAAAAGCAAGCGGTTACAAGGTACACCTCTTTATCGACGGAAAGAAGTTTGAAACTGAAGAAGGTGAGGATCTTGAGCCTAACGCAGTAGCTACATACGAGTTTGCATACACACCGAAGCTCCATGTCGGTAAATTCACCGTGAGAGGCGAAGTAGAGTGGGCTGCAGATATGTTCCAGGCTAACAATAAGTCGATTGACTATACAGTTGAAGTAGTGTCATCTCCGCTTCCTGCTATCAACGACCTCACTGCTACCGATAAGGGTGTGCTTACATGGTCGGCAATGGATGTAGACGGTGTCAAGGTGACAGACGACTTCGAATCGTACACACCATGGTCAATAGCACGCGTTGGCGACTGGACACTCTACGACGGTGACAAGGGTACGGTTTACACATTCGGTGGTATTCAGCACCCGAACTCAGGCGTAGCACAGGCTTACATCGTGTTCAACCCGTGGCAGGTGAGCGGTCTTGCAGCCACCTATATGCAGCAGTTTGCTGAAATCTTCGCGCCTCATTCAGGCAAGCAGTCGATGATGTCTACTGGTACAACAATCGATACAGGCACACCAACAAACAACTGGCTCATCACACCGGAACTCTCAGGTGAGGAGCAGACCATCTCGTTCTGGGTGAACGCTCCTGGCGATGAAGTAAACCGTGGTGAGCAGAGTCCGAACTCTGGTCCTGAGACATTCGATATCTACTACTCGGAGGACGACACCAACGCCAACTCGTTCATTAAGCTCAATAAGGACTCTTATGAGGCTGTTTACAAGTGGACAAAGTATGATATCGCCCTTCCTGAGGGTGCCAAGTATTTCGCTATCGTGCACACAAGCACAGGTTCGCTGACATCTTACAACTTTGAACCCGACCGTCTCTGCGTTGACGACGTAACATATCGTGCTGGTGGTTTGCGCGTAATGGGTTACAATGTTTACCGTGATGGCGTTCTCGTGAAGAAACTCGACGGCAAGACAACCACTTGGACTGACGAAAAGTACACCGATGATAATGGCTACGGCGCAGGCAACCACAAGTACAACGTAATCGTAGTTTATGCAAATGGCGAGTCGAACGTGTCTAACACAGTCTATGTAGGCGACCCTGCAGCAGGCGTTGACTCTGTTGTTGTGAACGGCGTTAAGACTAACAATCGCGTCTACACCATCGATGGCAAGTACGTAGGTAACAGTCTGAAGGACGTTAAGCAGGGACTCTACATCCAGAATGGTAAGAAGGTCGTAGTGAAGTAATTTGTAAAAAATAGTTAACGTTTATACTAAATGCGAGTGCAAATGGTCTGACTTTCAATAAAAAGTCGTACCTTTGCACTCGCATTTTGCACAAATAACAATTTAATTTTTAAAAGTCTATGTATTTAGATCAGGCAAAAAAACAAGAGATCTTTGGACAGTACGGAAAGTCTAACACTGATACTGGTTCAGCTGAGAGCCAGATAGCATTGTTCTCATACCGTATTTCCCATTTGACGGAACATCTTAAGAAGAACCGTAAAGATTATACTACCGCACGTTCTTTGACACAGTTGGTAGGAAAGCGCCGCGCATTGCTTAACTATCTGTACGACCGCGACATCAATCGCTATCGTGCAATCATCAAGGCTCTCGGCCTCCGTAAGTAATTCGCACAAAGAAACAGATCCCGTGTATTCGACCGAATGCACGGGATTTTTTTGTTGCATCTGTGGCGGTGCTTGTTTTTTTTAGTAGTTTGGTTCCGAACTATTTACGTTAATGGTTCAAAAACGCCGCTGCTTATACATTTGTCTGAAAAAAAAGTAGTAACTTTGCAGAAGTTTTTTAAGGTATATAAAATGCAAGATATTAGAAACATTGCGATTATCGCCCATGTCGACCATGGAAAGACCACGCTTGTCGACAAGATGATGTTGGCGGGCAAATTGTTCCGTGACGGCCAGGATAACAGTGGCCAGGTATTGGATTCCAACGACCTGGAACGCGAACGAGGAATAACCATCCTTTCCAAGAACGTTTCAATCAACTGGAAAGGCACAAAAATCAATATTATTGACACCCCGGGTCACTCCGATTTCGGTGGCGAGGTAGAGCGCGTGCTCAACATGGCAGACGGTTGTATTCTGCTCGTTGACGCATTCGAAGGTCCTATGCCGCAGACACGCTTCGTGCTGCAGAAGGCGCTTCAGATCGGTCTGAAGCCGATTGTTGTTGTGAACAAGGTTGACAAGCCCAACTGCCGCCCTGAGGAAGTGTACGAAATGGTGTTCGACCTCATGTTCTCACTCAACGCTACCGAAGACCAGCTCGACTTCCCCGTCGTTTACGGTTCGGCAAAGAACGGCTGGATGGCTGAGGACTACAACGCCCCGACAGACAATATCGACTATCTGCTCGACAAGATTGTAGAGGTGATACCTGCGCCGAAGGTGCTTGAGGGCACTCCGCAGATGCTTATCACCTCGCTCGACTACTCGAGCTACACAGGACGTATCGCCGTAGGACGTGTTCACCGCGGTACGCTCAAAGAGGGCATGAACATAACCATCTCTCACCGCGACGGCACTCAGGAGAAGACACGCATCAAGGAAATACACGTGTTCGAGGGAATGGGACAGAAGAAGGTAGACGAGGTTCACTCTGGCGACATCTGCGCCATCGTAGGCTTGGAGCGTTTTGAGATTGGTGACACCATCTGCGACTTCGAGAACCCCGAGCCGCTGCCTCCTATCGCTATCGACGAGCCTACCATGAGTATGCTCTTCACCATCAACGACTCGCCGTTCTTTGGTAAGGAAGGCAAGTTCGTAACATCACGCCATATCAACGACCGTCTGCAGAAGGAGCTTGAGAAGAACCTCGCGTTGCGTGTGCGTCCGTTCGAGGACACCACCGACAAGTGGATCGTAAGCGGACGCGGTGTGCTCCACCTTTCTGTGCTCATCGAGACAATGCGTCGCGAGGGCTACGAGCTTCAGGTAGGTCAGCCGCAGGTAATCTACAAGGAAATTGACGGCGTGAAGTGCGAGCCAATCGAGGAACTGACAATCAATGTGCCTGAGGAGTTCTCGAGCAAGATGATTGATATGGTGACACGCCGCAAGGGCGAGATGACATCAATGCAGACTCTCGGCGACCGTGTAGACATCGAGTTCGACATACCGTCGCGCGGCATCATCGGTCTGCGTACCAACGTGCTCACAGCAAGCCAGGGCGAGGCAATCATGGCTCACCGCTTCAAGGAGTACCAGCCGTACAAGGGCGAAATCACACGCCGTATGAACGGTTCGATGATTGCGCTTGAGACCGGTACAGCCTATGCTTACTCTATCGACAAGCTGCAAGACCGCGGCAAGTTCTTCATCGATCCAGGTGAGGAAGTGTACGCAGGTCAGGTAGTGGGCGAGCACGTTCACGACAACGACCTCGTAATCAACGTTACGAAGGCAAAGCAGCTCACCAACGTTCGTGCCAGCGGTTCTGACGAGAAGGCGCGTGTGATACCGAAGGTGGTGATGAGTCTTGAGGAGTGCCTCGAGTATATCAAGGGCGACGAGCTCGTGGAGGTTACTCCGAAGAGCATGCGTATGCGCAAGGTCATCCTCGATCATCTCAGCCGCAAGCGCAGCAACAAAGACTAATTTCTTGTATCGAAATATATACAACGACGGGTGTTCCAAGACTGTGAAGTCATGGGACACCTTTTTTCGTATCAAACGTTTGCTTGTTTGGAATTAATTTATTACATTTGCGGCATGGGAATAGAAAAGATACGAAAAGTCATATGTAGTCTATGATAAACATTAGTGATGAGAAATGGAAGAGTCTGCCGAAATTCAACGACAAACTCAATGAAAGATACGGTGCCCCCGGCACCCCCTCGCGCGATGCTTTCGAGGCGCGTGCCAAGGCGTGGTACTATGCCGAGTTGCTGAAAGAAGAGCGCAAGCGCCAGAAGCTTACGCAGCAGCAGCTTGCCGACAAGATTGGCAAGAAGCGCGAGTACATATCTACCATAGAGCGTGGCAACAGCGACATGCAGATGTCTACGTTCCTGCAGATAGCCTCAGCGTTGGGATTGCGCTTCTCGCTCGTGGTTGGCTGATGAAAGTTTAAACGTGGTGGGCTGACGGCAATTCTGCCAAACAGCGCAACGGAACACAATAATAGTGGCTATTCGGCGTTTATTATTCAGAAGTGAAAACGTAAACGAACAGGAAAGAAATGAAGAAAAGAACTATATTGTTGGGTCTTGCCACAGGCGTACTGCCGACAATGGCGCAACCAAAGGTCGGCACCGTGTCCGTGCTGCCACGTGTGGGCGTGGCGCTCGCCAATCTGCCCGGCGACAAGATGTATATAGCCGGTGGAGTCGGCGACAACATGACTTACTCGGCACGCTACAAGGCAGGCCTGATGGCAGGTGTCGACATCGACTGGCAGTTCATGCCAAACCTCTCTGCCACTATCGGTGCGCAGTACGTGCAGCAAGGCGCCAAGTACGGCAACAACGGCTACAAGGTGCAGGTGACGGAAGGCGTGTACAAAGGCACCGGCTACAGCGACTGGAGCACGCAGCTCCATTACATCAACGTGCCCCTGATGCTCAACGCCTACCTCGGCACGGGCTTCGCCATTAAAGCCGGTGTGCAGATAGGCTTCCCAATCTCGGGCAAGATGAAGTACACCGAGCAGCAGTACACGATGACGAAAGACGACGTGAAGTACGAGAAACCCGAACATGTGAAGTACGACCTGAACTCAACGCTCACAAAAGTAAACTTCGCTATTCCCGTCGGAGTGAGCTATGAGTTCTCTAACGTAATCATCGACGCACGCTACAACATCGGACTTACGCAGTTCCAGGACATTGAAGGCTTCAAATCGTCGAAGAATAGTGTCTTCACGTTCAGTGTGGCTTACCGTTTAGGGTTGTAAGTATATTACTATTCTGACTCGCGTCGACCGTTGCGGATGTCTGCGTCGACCGATGCGGATGTCTGCGTCGACCGTTGCGGATGTCTGCGTCGACCGATGCGGATCACCATAACTTAGCATTGAACAAAGAAAATGAAACGTTCATTTGAACCAAAGATAATAGTCTGCTGCATCATTATCGTAGTGGGCACATACATACTCTCACGCTCATGGTCAATGACCATAGGTGTGGGCTTGCTGCTCTATGCCCTCGATGCCTACCTCACGGCTTGGGTGAAGAAGAAGGACGAGCAGTATTACGGAAAAAAGAAGCAAGAAGAACAAGAAGATGGAGAAAATCATTAAACTATATACAGAATGGAGTGGGGCAGAACCCGTCAGCACCGAGCAGCTCGCCGGTGCCGGCAGCAACCGCCAGTATTACCGCTTCACGGCTGAGGACGGCACGACCGTCATTGGTGTCGTAGGCACAAGCCGCGACGAGAACCACGCCTTTATCTATCTCGCCGAGCACTTCGAGCAGCGCCAGTTGCCAGTGCCGCACATACTCGCACAGAGCGACGACGGACTGCGCTACTTGCAGACCGACCTCGGATCTACATCGCTCTTCGACGCAATACGTGGCGGTCGCGAAGCTGGCGGCAGATACAACCAGCGCGAGAAGCAGCTGCTGAAAGCCACAATACGCCAATTGCCGAACATACAGATACGCGGAGCACGCGGACTCGACTGGCAGAACTGCTATCCGCAGCCCGAGTTCGACGAGGACAGCGTGCTCTTCGACCTCAACTACTTCAAGTATTGCTTCCTGAAGCCTTCGGGGCTCGACTTCCACGAACTGAAGCTCGAGGCAAACTTCCGCCTCTTCGCCAAGGATCTCACGTCGGAGAATATCGACTCGTTCCTCTACCGCGACTTCCAGGCGCGCAACGTTATGCTCGATGCCGACGGCAATCCGCAGTTCATCGACTTTCAGGGCGGTCGACGCGGTCCGTACTACTATGACCTCGCCTCGTTCCTTTGGCAGGCATCGGCACGCTATAGCGACAAGCTGCGCCGCGAGCTCGTAGCCGAATACTACGACGCGCTGCAGCAGTACACCGAGGTGCCCTCGCTGCGCCACTTCGTCAACCGCTTGAGCCTTTTCGTGCTCTTCCGCACGCTGCAGGTGCTCGGCGCATACGGCTTTCGCGGCTATTTCGAGCGCAAGAAGCACTTCCTCGACTCCATACCGCCGGCTATGGACAACCTCCGTGCGCTGCTGAAATTAGGTGAGCAGGTGTTCCCCTATCCGTACATGATGGACATGCTGCGCCGGCTCACCGAGATGCCACGCTACGCTCATATCGAGGAACCGGCAGTGTCGCGTGCCGATGGATACAAGACCACCGACAAGAATGTCTACGAGGCGCATCCTCAGGACGGACCTGCTACGTTCTCCAAGTACGACGGCAAGGGTCCGCTGCGCGTCCGCGTGTTCAGTTTCTCGTTCCGCAAGGGCATACCAGCCGACGAGTCGGGTAATGGCGGCGGATACGTGTTCGACTGTCGTTCGACGCACAACCCCGGACGCTATGAACCGTACAAGAAGCTCACCGGACTTGATGAGCCCGTGATACGCTTCCTCGAGGACGACGGCGAGATACTCACCTTCCTCAATAGTGTCTACAAACTCGCCGATGCTCACGTGCAGCGTTACATCGACCGTGGCTTCACCGACCTTATGTTCTCCTTCGGTTGCACCGGCGGACAGCACCGCAGTGTCTACTCGGCGCAGCACCTTGCAGAGCATCTGCACGAGAAGTTCGGAATAGAGGTGCACATCTGTCACAGAGAGCAAGGCATAGAGCAGACACTTCTGTAGATTTATGCTACATTCCTTTTGCTGTTTGACGGATTTTGAGTAATTTTGTAGGCAACATATTTATAACGACATCTATGATGCAAGCAATGATATTCGCGGCAGGATTGGGTACACGCCTTAAACCGCTCACCGACACTATGCCAAAGGCGTTGGTGAGCGTTGGTGGTGAGCCGCTCCTGAGGCGCGTAATACATAATCTATCAGTGGCAGGCGTTGACCGCATTGTTGTCAACGTACACCACTTTGCGCAGCAGATAATCGACTATCTTAAAGAAAACGACAACTTCGGGCTCGATATACGCATCTCCGACGAATCTGCCGGACTGCTCGAAACGGGCGGTGGCATAAAACATGCCGCGCCACTCTTCGCTCCCGATGCCCCGATACTAATACATAATGTGGACATCCTGAGCAATGTAGACCTGCGCCACTTCTATCAGCGTGCTGGCGGATTGCTCAAGACTGACGGTTTGGCAAATGCTACGGCGGATGCTCCCGATGCTTTAGTAGGAGCGGCGGCAGATGTTCCCGATGCCTTGCTCCTCGTCAGTCAGCGTAAGACGCAACGCTACCTGCTCTTCGACGACACGATGCGTCTCGTTGGTTGGACCAACATCGCCACGGGCGAAGTGAAGAGTCCGTACCACGACCTCGACCCTAAAGCGTGCCGTATGTATGCCTTCGCTGGCATACACGCCCTCTCGCCACGAATGATTCCTTTAATGAATCAGTTCCCCGACCGCTTCAGCATCATCGACTTCTACCTGCAGACCTGCGCCACGCACCGCATCGAAGGCTTCGCAAAGGACGACCTGCAACTGATGGATATCGGTAAGCTCGACACGCTGGCGCAAGCGGAGGAGTTCCTGGTAAAAGTAAAAAGCCCCTCCCAACCCTCCCCGTCGGGGAGGGCTTGAGGATACTCAAGCCTTAAAAAGGTCTAAAGAGAAAAGTTTTCCCCTCGGCTTAAGAAGGCCTAAAGAGGCTTAGTTCGGCTTAAACGCCACCTACCCTCGGCTTAAACGCCGCCTACCCTCGGCTTAAACACCGCCATAAGAAGAATAAGAAACATCAAATACAAACAATAAAACCAACCAAAGTAATGCAACAGAAGATAATTATTCTCGATTTCGGTTCGCAGACCACGCAGCTCATCGGCCGTCGTGTGCGCGAGCTTGATACCTTCTGCGAGATTATGCCCTACAACAAGTTCCCGAAGGACGACCCCTCTGTCATCGGTGTCATCCTCAGCGGAAGTCCCTTCTCGGTTCACGACAAGGAGGCATTCAAGGTAGACCTTAGTCAGTTCGTAGGACGCATCCCGGTGCTTGGCATCTGCTACGGCGCACAGTACATCTCTTATGCTGGCGGCGGAAAGGTGGAGGCAGCCGACTCTCGCGAGTACGGACGTGCCAACCTCGAGCACTTCGACGCTGAGAACCCCTTGTTCAAGGGCTTCGTTGAGAACTCGCAGGTGTGGATGAGCCACGGCGACACCATCACCGCCATCCCCGAAGACTTTAAGTGCATCGCTTCTACAGCCAACGTTAAGTATGCCGCTTACGCTTCTACAAAGCAGCCGGTGTGGGCAGTGCAGTTCCACCCAGAGGTGTTCCACTCGCTGCAGGGCACACAGCTCCTGAAGAACTTCGTGGTAGACATCTGCGGAAGCCGTCAGGACTGGAGTGCCGACTCGTTCGTAGAGACAACAGTAGCTGAACTCAAGGCGCAGCTCGGCGACGACAAGGTAATCCTCGGACTCTCGGGCGGTGTCGACTCAAGCGTAGCAGCCGTGCTCCTCAACAAGGCTATCGGCAGCAACCTCACATGTATCTTCGTCGACCACGGTATGCTCCGCAAGAACGAGTTCCGCGACGTTATGGAAGACTACAAGTGCTTGGGCTTGAACGTTATCGGCGTAGACGCAAGCGAGAAGTTCTTCTCCGACCTTGCTGGCGTTACCGACCCTGAGCAGAAGCGCAAGATTATCGGTCGCGACTTCGTTGAGGTGTTCAACGCTGAGGCTAAGAAGCAGACCGGCGCAAAGTGGCTCGCACAGGGCACTATCTACCCCGACCGCATCGAGTCGCTCAACATCACGGGCAAGGTAATCAAGAGCCACCACAACGTAGGTGGTCTGCCTAAGGAGATGAACCTCAAACTCTGCGAGCCGTTGCAGTGGCTCTTCAAGGACGAGGTTCGCCGTGTGGGTCGCTCAATGGGTATGCCCGAGCATCTCATCACACGCCATCCGTTCCCAGGTCCAGGCTTGGCTGTGCGCATCCTTGGCGACATCACTCCCGAGAAGGTACGCATCCTCCAGGATGCCGACGATATCTATATCCGCGGTCTGCGCGAGTACAAGACAAAACTCTCTGGCGAGGACGCACGTCGCGTGCTTGCTGCCGGTGTTCCTGCCGACATGCACGACGGCGAGATTGAGGTATCGCTCTACGACCAGATTTGGCAGGCAGGCACAGTGCTCCTCTCTACAGTACGCTCTGTAGGCGTAATGGGCGACGAGCGCACATATGAGCACCCCGTTGCTCTCCGTGCCGTAACCTCTACCGACGCAATGACTGCCGACTGGGCTCACCTGCCTTACGACTTCATGGCTAAGGTGTCTAACGAGATTATTAATAAGGTGCGTGGTGTGAACCGCGTATGCTACGATATCTCGTCGAAGCCACCATCAACAATTGAGTGGGAGTAAACCATTCCTGATAGAGTAGGAATAAATTGTTCCTGATAGATAGGCTGACAGATTTAGCTTTAAAAAAGCAAATCTGTCAGCCTTTATTGTGCTCGTAATGTGAGAGTTATGGCTGTGCTGATAGATATGGCAGATTTTTTTATAACATTTTACTCTGTCCATATCTTTAAATCCCCAACTTCTCTATTTTGTTATATATCGTCTTGCGGTCTACGCCTAACAGGCGGGCAGCCTTTGCCTTGTTGCCGTTGGTCTGTTGCAGAGCGGTAATGATGCGTTGACGTTCTGTGTCTTCGTCGTGCAGTTGCAGGACGTTGTCGGTGCGTATCTGTCCCATCGCCTGCGTCAGTTCGGCGGTGGTTATCTTGTTGCCGCGTGTGAGCAGCACCGCACGCTTCACCACGTTGTTCAGCTCGCGCAGGTTGCCGGGCCATGAGTGAGAGGCGAGCAGTTCTGCTGCGGCAGAGTCGAAGCCCTCCACCGTTCGGTTTAGTTCCTCATTGGCATGGCGTATGAAGAGCTCGGCAAAGAGGAAGAGGTCGCTGCCGCGCTCCGAGAGTTTTGGCATGTAGATGGTGAACTCGTTAATGCGGTGGTAGAGGTCTTCGCGGAACCGTCCTTCGCCCACAGCCTCCTCAAGGTTCTCGTTTGTGGCGCACACAAGACGTATATCGATAGGTATCTCCTGCGTTCCGCCAACGGGGCGGATGCGACGCTCCTGCAGCGCACGCAGCAGTTGCACCTGCACTTCGTAGCTCAAGTTGCCCACCTCGTCAAGGAATAGCGTTCCACCGTTAGCCATCTCGAAGGCTCCACGCTTATCGGTATCGGCACCTGTGAAGGCTCCCTTCTTGTGTCCGAAGAACTCCGATGCAGCCACGTCGCGTGGTATCGCCCCACAGTCGAGTGCGAAGAACGGGCGGTCGGCGCGTGCGCTGAGGTCGTGAATACGGTGAGCCACGTACTCCTTACCCGTTCCCGATGCACCGAGGATGAGCACCGACATAGGTGTGGGAGCCACCAACTCCACGTAGCTATATAGCTGGCGCGAGGCTTCGCTCTTTCCCTCTATGTGGCGGGGGGCAGTGAGTTTTGCGCTTTGAGTTTTGAATTTTGAATTATGCGCCGTTGGCGCATTTTGAGTTGTAGAGTTTTGAGTTGTTGCATTGCTTTGCTGAGCGTTCTGCTCCATTGCATCCTTAATCTTCTGCAGTAGGATGTCTGGCTGCACGGGCTTTGCGATATAGTCGGCAGCACCCGACTTCATGGCGAGCACTGCGTTCTGCACCTCCGCATAATTTGTCATCACGATGAACGGCGCATTGATGTCGTGTTCGTGCATCCATGCGAGCAGTCGAAGCCCGTCGTGGTCGGGCAGACGGAGGTCGGAGAGTACGAGGTCTACCTCTTTGCCGAAGGTTTCAGTCAGCAGTTTCACGGCAGCACCTACCGATGTCGCTTTCTCTACCTCAAATCCCTTTCGGCGCAGCCATGTCTGTAGCATTGTGCCGAACGCAATGTCGTCTTCTACAATCAGTATATGTTGCATAGTATTTTCTTGAGTTTCTCTATCAGTTGTTTTGTCAATCTTTCGCGTTCTTGGTCGTTAGGGGGTGCACTTGTCTCAAGTGCACCAACCAAGTTGTCATTTTGAGTTTGTTGGTGCACTTGTTGTTTGTTAGGGGGTGCACCTGTCTCAAGTGCACCAACCAAACTGTCACGTTGAGTTTGTTGGTGTGCTTGTTGTTTGCTCTGTTGGTGCACTTGAGACAAGTGCACCCCCTGGAGGGGAGCAAGCCATTCGTTCTTGCCAGGTTCGAGCATTTCGAGCAGTGGCATCGCTTTGTGTACCGCTTTCGCAATGCGCTCCGGGTCTGAACCGTCGCCAATCATCTCTAAGTATTCCTCTATCGACTTGCGTATGTCGCCTATAATTTGTCGCTCTGCTTCAGGGTCACCATCGGTGAAGGGGAGAAGGGCGGTTCGGAGTTTTGAGTTTTGCGCTCGGCTCGTAGAGACGCTTGCCAGAGCAAGAATTTTGAGTTTTGAATTATTCTCGGCTTCGCCTGCGGTTTTGAGTTTTGAATTCTCGGATACTCTTACTGCTACGTCCGTGAGTTGGCAGATTGTGGCGGCGAGTGTCTGCACCGAGAACGGCTTGAACAGACAGGCATCGAAGCCGTCGCTGCGTAGCTGTGGCATGATGCTCTGCTCGTGCGCTGTCATCGCCACGAACTTCGTAGTGCATGATCGTTGCTGAACTTCGGCGTTATTGCGTATGCGTCGCATAATCTCGCTGCCGTTCATCTCCGGGATCTCTATGTCGGTGAACACGATGTTGGGAGCCGACTCCGTGGCGATGGCTATTGCCTCGCTGGCGTGTATGGTCGTGGTGGTGTTGAAGCTGATGCCCTCGATGCGTTGCAGCATCTCCGTGAGGAGCTGACCCTGCAGGCGGTCGTCGTCTACTATCACCACGGATAGAGTGGGGTGTTGAGATTTGTCTTTAGGTGGTGCACTTGTCTCAAGTGCACCAACCATGCAGTTGTTTTTAGGGGGTGCACTTGTCTCAAGTGCACCAATCATGCAGTTGTTTTTAGGGGGTGCACTTGTCTCAAGTGCACCAATCAAACTGTCAGGTTGACTTTGTTGATGTACTTGTTGATTGCTTTGTTGGTGCACTTGAGACAAGTGCACCCCCTGGGTTTGCTTGTTTTGTTGGTGCACCCCCTGATTGGTGACAATCTTCACGGGCAGACTCACGGTGAATGTCGAGCCCTTACCCTTTGTCGACTGCACTCGGATGTTGCCTCCGAGCAGCGTCACAATCTCGCGCGTGATGGTCAGTCCGAGTCCCACGCCCTCCTTACCTTGTGCGCCTGGCAGACGTGTGAAAGCGTTGAACACCGTTTGCAGTTCGTCGGGCGTCATGCCGCATCCCGTGTCCTTCACGCTGATGCTGAGTTGTCGGTTCGCGATGCTCACGCCGACACGTACCTCGCCCTTGTCGGTGTATTTGATGGCGTTGCCCACAAGGTTGTTCACAATCTGTTTGATGCGGAATGCGTCCGATTGGCAGAGCATTGACTCCGTCACCTGCACATCAGTTGCCAACTTCAGCTTCTTTTCCATAGCTAATGGCTGCATCTGCGCCACACACTCGCTGATGAGCACAGCCGGTGCGAAGCTCACCTCGTGGCGTTCCGCCTTGCCGCTCTCCAGCTTGTGATAGTCGAGCAGTGCCGACACTAATTGCAGCAGATGTTTCGCCGAGCCCGATATGTTCTGCAGATATCCCACCGCCTTCGGTTGGTCGACGTATTCGCTGAGCAAGTCGATGAAGCCGGCTATAGACGCAGCCGGAGCCTTAATGTCATGCGTTATGGTGAGCAGCAGCCGCTCACGCTGCTGCATGATGCGCTCCGTTTCCGCTTTCGCCTCGATGATGCGCTGGCGGTCGCGGCGTTCGCGCTTTATGTCGCGCAGGATGTACACTACGAGTATCGCCGCCGAGAGGATGGCGAGCAGACCCAACACCGCTATCCTCACAATCATTGCACGCCGCGAACTCATCGCTTTGCCCACAACACGCTGCAGTGCGTTGTGCTCATCGCTCTGTATATCCTCAATCAGTAGCCATGTGCGCTTCGTCAGCTGAATGCTTACTCGCTGCAACTGCCTGTTGCGCGAGCTGATGGCATTCTGCTTCCTGTCGCTTGCGCGTTGTTGCTCGCTGTGTATCTCCGCGAGTACGTTAGCCACAGAGTCGGCAATGTTCAGACGGTGGTTGATGGTGGCGGTAGACGGCTGATGCGTCAGTCGGGTGGTGCTCACGGTGTCGGTGTGCTGCTTGCGGAAGGCATCGCCTAAGCGTCGGAAGAAGCCACGCTTCGTCTTCACTACCTCATACACCGTCTCGTGTTGTTCGTGGCGTTCCTTCGTCTGCGGACTGATAACTATAGAGTCGCGTCCGCTATGCAGTGCCTCTAACTTGTTGTTGTAGTAGATATCGCGGCAGTCGTTGTTCAGTTCCTTCATAACGAGCAGCGTGTTTTCGCGTTTCGCCTTTAGTAGCGTAATGAGCGAGTCGAGGCGTTGCTGCTTCAGCGTGTCCATAAGCAGTGGGCGCAACCTCATGGCGTTGGCAGCCGAACTGCTAAGAGCCTCGTCGAAGCGCTGCCACTTGCCGGCATCGCCGAGCAGTATGGAGCGTTCGGCATTGGCGGTCTCGAGCATCGTGAACACGAGCGAGTCGACAATGTCGCGGCGAGCCATCAGCCGCTCCGATGCCTCGTTGACGGCAGACAACGAACGTGTGTTGTCGTAAACCATCCATGTGGCTGACACCAACACGACGGCGAGCAAGGCGTATCCTACAAGTATTTTTATTCTGGTGCTGAACATATATGTGCTGTAATATCTTATTCTTATATATTATAACGCAAAATCTCTTATTTTATTTTACGAAAAAAGCCTGCACCATTCTTGTTCGCACAAGAACGATGCAGGCTAAAAAAGGATTTAGTGTTGTTTTATGTCTGAAATCATTACCTTCTCTTCTCTTCTTTACACTACAGCCGGTGCTTCTGTACCTGTTGTATCAGTGTCGGTAGAGTCAGAGAGCACTACGTTTGAGAAGAGCTGTGCTGCAGGGTCGACAGAGTCGGTAGAGTCGGAGAACATTGCTTCTGTCTGCTGGTCGTCTACCACCGGAGTGTCGGGAGTCTCCACAACGGTTGTGTCGACCGGCATTCCCAAACCAAGCTCTGCCTTAGAGCTACCTGCAAATACGTTGCTTACTGATACCGTTACGAAAGCTGCGAGAGCTACAAAAACTAACTTCTTCATATGCTTTAAATTTTAAATTGTTAATATTGCGTTTATCTGTGGAACTCTGCTTCGAACTGTTGTTCGTTGCGTCGTTCACTAAATAAAGTGCAATCGGTGTGCCAGAAAAAGTGTGGTTTTGTGTAAGTGGTTGAATATCAGTTGTTACTGTCTGTTTGGATGTATTGGTGTGGTTTGATAAAATGTAGAAAAGTGTGGAACAGTTGTAGAACTATTCCACACTTTTATGTAGACAATGTATGCGATTATTGCAAGACAAACTTGAAGGTCTTCGCAGCAGAAGTTGTCTTTACGCTGAGCAGATATACGCCCTTAGCCAACTGCGGCATAGGGATGGATAGTGTCTCGCCGGCACAGCGGTTGCCGAGCTCTTTGGTGAAGACCGTGCTGCCCGTCATGCTTGTGAGGCTCAGCGTAGCCTTCGTATTGCGTGCGAAGCCCAAGAGGATGTTGCCGTCGGCGATGCGTACCGTGCCGTCGAACGACATGTCGATGCGCTCGCAGCCCGCTGTTTGCTTCTCGATGCACTGGCGCAGTCCGTCGAGCGCGTTAATCTTGCCGTATCCCCAGTTACTGTCGGGTGCCGTAGTGGTGAAGTTGTCCTTGCGAGCCGTAGCCTGCACAATCTCGTGCAGCTGTTCGGGTGTGAGCTGCGGATAAGCCTGCAGCCATGTAGCCACGATGCCTGCCACGAACGGCGATGCCATCGATGTGCCCTGCATGTAGCCATATTGGTTGTAGCGACCGAAGTTCTCGTTGTACTCAGCGTACATCAGATTGCCAGATGCGTCGTTGTTCGACACCGCCGAGATTATGAAGCAACCAGGCGCAGTGATGTTCGGCTTCATGCGTCCGTCGACTGTTGGTCCGTAGCTTGAGAACGAGCTGAGGTCGCCTATGGTCTCCTGCAGCGTAGCCTGTTGTCCGCTGTTCGTGGTGTACTCGTTGCGCGTGGTGTACGAGCCGACGGTGAGGATGCGCTTGCCCGTTCCGCCAATCTCGCAGAGCGTAGACGAAGCGGCGTCGGGAGCCGAGAAGCCCTCCATGTCGCGCGACTCCAGTGCGAGGTACGTGTTGTCCGACCAGATGTTCACTCTGCCCGCTGTCTTCGGCGTGATGGTGAGTGCTATGGCGTAGTTGTTGCGGATGCCGGTGAGTGCGGATGTGAGCACCACGTGCGGTTTGCCGTTGAGCGGACTAACCTCCGATGCCACCTTCCATGTGCCCGTGGCGTACTTGCCGAACGATGTCTCCGTCAGTCCCTCGGCAGGGTAGACCGTAGTCGATACTGCATTCTTCTTGTTTACCGTGCTGAAGGCTGCGATGTCTACGGTGAAGTCGGTGCCCTTCTCGCCCCATATCTCTATTGTGCCACCCGAGACAGAGTTGGATGGCGCAACTTTGTATTTCGCGAATGTGCGCAGCGGAGCGTCAGCTGTAGAGGCGAATGTATGGTCGATGTGGAACGCGTCGGTGCGGTGATTGCCTGCAGCACCCACTATGAGACGGCCGGGTCCCTGCATGGCATCGGTCATGGTGTCGAACGTTGAAGTGCCGTCGTGCGGTCCGTCCTGATTGCCCAAACTGAGGTTCACGACGCACGGCTTGCCTACCTCGTCGGCATAGTCGAAGATGTACTGCACGGCGTTGCTGATGTCGGCGTTGGTGCTCTCGTTGAGGTCGAGTGCCACGAGCACGATGTCCGCATCGGGCGCGTTGCCCACGTAAGCCCCCTCCTTGTATGCGTCGCTGCCGGCAGCAATGGCTGCCACGTGCGTGCCGTGCGAGTTGGTGTCGCTGTCGCCCTGCGCCTTCTCAATCAGCTCTGGCGTGTTCAGTTCGATGCCGTAGCCGTACTTCGTTGGTGCAGTAGCACCGTCGAGTGTTTTGGTGCCTTGCTCCCAAACACGTTTTATGCGCAACTGTCCGTCGTCGGGACGGCGGAACGCAGCGTGCATGTAGTCGAAGCCTGCATCAACCACGCCCACCACTACGCCCTCGCCGGTGTAAGCCTGCGGCAGCGAGGTGCCCTTGTGTATCTGGTCGGTACCAGCCTCCTGGCGTGCGAGGTTGAGCATCTGGCTTGCGCCCGATGTCAGCTGTATGTACTCTACACCCTCCTGCTTAGCCAACTGCTGAAGCGCGTCGATTGAGAGGCGCACCGTTGCGGTGTTGGCGTGCAGAGCAACCGGTGTCAGCCCCAGTGCCTGCCACGATGTGCGTGCTGGGTCGATGGTTACGTATAGAGTCTTGAGATTTGAGTTCTGGGCTTTGAGCTTTGAGTGGTGCGCCTTCTGCTCGTTTGTGTTTGAAAGCACTACGGCAGTACGCGGCGACAAGGCTGCTTGCGCCCACATGGAGGTGGGCGCGAGCAACATAGATGCACCTATTATATATATGTATGGCTTGCGCATGATACATCTTGTTTTATTATGTGTAATACGGTCTATCTCACCAGTATCTTCTTTGTGGTCTGCTTGCCACCGGCTACAACCTTCACGATGTACACACCCTTGGCAAGAGCGGCGTTCTCCACCTGTGCACCTGCGAGGTTATATACAGACAGACGGCTGTAGTCGCCCTCTACGCACACCTTACCATTGTTTACGAAGATGTTCAGAGTCTGCTCTGCTTCGGCACTGTTCACGTCGGTAGGTTTAGCGAAGCCCGTCTGCTTGTGCGACTCGCCCAAACGCGCCTCGCAGCAGTTGTAGATAGTGTGCTTGGTGTTGTCGTTCTGGTCGAACTCGCCAATGTAAGCTACGACGCTCATGTTCTTCAGCACAGCTTCGACGTTGTTCTTGGTCTCGTCGGCATAATAGCTCGAGTGGATGCTATCGGGTATGGTGATGGTCTTCTCCCACGAGAGCAACTTGCCGGCAGTGATGTCCTTCACGGCGTATCCCCAAGCGTTGCCCGTCACTGTTCCGCGGAACACGCGGTTGTGTGTGTACTTGTCTCCGCCGTTAGCCTGATACGCTTCGATGCCGTCCTGCACGAGGTATACGTTGAAGACAGAATTGTTGTGGGGCACGGTCTTGTGAGGCAGCACGTAGAGCTTCACGTTCAGTTCGCGTGTGCTCTCGTCCAATGTGGTCTTGAGATAGAGCGAAACGTACGGCTCCTTGGTGTCGGCGTAGTAGATGGTGGAGAGCAGCTTATTGATGCTGGTGGCCTCCACTATTGGCGAAGTGCTTACGTTGGTGTAAGTGTTGCGGTTGACCATAGCCGCTGGTGCGAATGTGCTTGATATGTTTGGGTAGAAGAATACATAGGTAGGGTCTTCGCTCATTGTGAACAAGTCAGCCTTGTAACCTACGTGATGAGCCACCTCCACGATGTCTTTTTCTGTCTTCTTAATGGCAGCCTCAATGTTCAGATGACCGCCCGGACAGTTGGGGCAGTCCTGACCCGTGAACGATTCGAGAAGTAGTGAGCGTTCCATGTTCTTAGGATAGAAGAAGAGTTCGCTGCTCACGCTGTTGTCGGACGTGTCAGTCTCCTTGCCGGCACCGTTCACGTTAGCTATGGTTATGCTGATGTTCTGTGCGCCTTCTGTGCTCGTGTCTATATCGGTAATGGGGAAGCTATACGCTTCCTTCGGCTCGATGTTGAGGTCGGCGAAGTGTTTTGTGGTTGTCTTACCACCAAAACCAATTATGGCATCGAAACTGTTGATTGCTGTTGTGCCAGCATTGATGAAGCATGGCGTGAACTTGCATTCGTCGCCGGCTTTGTAGTATCCGTCGAAGTTGCTTTTGCCAATGATGGCATCGGTGAGGTTGTCCGCATCCTCGACGTTCACGAAGATGAGTGCGCTACCACGGTTCATGCCGTAGGTGTCTACCCAAGCATCGTCCTTGTACGCAAAGTTGCAGCCCTCGATGTCGTATGATTTGTCCGACATGAGAAGGGGGTATGTTGTGCCAATTTCTGCTGTGTAGCCGATGTACAGACACTCCTCTTCGCCAGTGATGGTGTATGGCTTGTCGAGTGTCCATTTTACCTTTGTGAGTGCTCTCTTTACCTCCAGTGTGCCCTCGGCAATCGGTGTGCCGGTGAGCGTGGTGGCGAGGAATACGTTTATATTGTTGTCTGTCGTATTCTTGCTGCCTACTACAAACTCTGCGAAGTCGATGGTCTTGCCCTTAAGAGCTTGCAACTTGGCGTGGCTGAAGCGTATTGCTTGACCCTGCTTATGGCTGCTGCCGAGGCGGAATGCGTTCAAACGGTCAATGTCGTCTTTCGAGTAGCCAATGTTTGTGGCGTTGATGCTTCCTGCGAAAATCAGTAGGGAAGCGATACTGAGTAAGATTTTTCTCATGTTATATATTTTTGTTTATTATTTATTTGTTAGTTACGTTATTTTTAAAAAGTGGGTGGTAAAAGTATTATATTATAGGTGTCGTACCACTTATTGCTTGCAAATGTACGGTTTTTTGCAAATATACGCAACAATTTCGTAGAAAATAGATATAAATAGTCTTGGCTTTAAAAAATTAATATTATCTTTGCAATAAGATAGGCTGCACCTCAGCATAACATTCAAGCAAGCTTGATGTTCTGCATTCGGTTTGCACTGTCTTTACATAAGATCGGCTGCACCTCAGCATAACATTCAAGCAAGCTTGATGTTCTGCATTCGGTTTGCACTATCTTTGCAAGTAGTGGACAAGTGGACATATCAATTCGTGAACTTGTCAACGAAATAATTAATAATCAATAAAAACACAGTATTATGGAAAGACGTTTACTTTATTCGGTTGCAGCCCTGGCGTTGATGCTTGGCTCGTCAACACAGTCTTTTGCACAGAACGTAGAAACCCAGAAACGCTTCTTGGTAAAGTCGGTTACGCTTGGTAGTCAGATGGGTGATGTGCCCGAAGATCTTGACTCGAAGCGCGAGTATTATTACTACAACACCGACAACAAGCTGGTAGGCAGTTCAACCTTTGGTCGTAAATATACCGACGAAGGCTATTCTGACGAGTTCTCGTTGACCAACATCATTAAGTCTGTCTTTGATGCTGATGGCAAGATGACAAACAAGGACTCGTATCAGTGGGGCGACTATGATGACGGCGATTTCGCTTTCCATAAGACATACAACTGCGAGAGCTATACCTACGATGCTCAGGGCAGACTGGCTACCGACACCACATCAATGCGCATCAACGAGTACACGTACAACGACGATGGTACGTTGGCTAAGGTTACGTCTTACAGCAAGCAGACAAAGAAGCTTGCACAGGAGATAACCTATAGTTACGAAGAGGGTAGAGCTACTCATTATTCTTCTACCGGAAAGTACTATGAGTTTGAAGCCGACCTGAAATACGATGCCGACGGCAATAAGATAGAAGAATATCAGTACACCGTGTCGGGTGAAGTGAAGAAGCCAAAGCAGCGCGAGGTATGGACATACACCGACGGCGTGCTCACGCTTCATATGAAGTATCGCTACGATAGTAAAGGTACTGAAATACCAGATACGAAGACCGATTATGTTCCGGTGGGTGGAAATATGAACCTTATGGATGTCAGCGACTACTCTTATAATGCCACTAAGGAGCAATGGAGCAAATGGGGTCTTACCGTGCGCAATACTTATCGCAACTTCAGCGGATTGAAGGACGCTACATCAATGATGCTGCTCTCGGCAACACCCGACAAGACACTCAAGAATACCATCAACCTTCAGTTTACCACTCCGCAGGCAGGACTCGTACACGGTTGTAAGTTTGTTGTATATCGTGACTGTGTGGCTCTTGATACTCTCGAACTATCCGACGTTATGGACCCTGCAACCAAGCAGTGCACATACCAGGACAAGGAGCTGAAGAATAGCACATACACCTATTTCGTTCAGCCGTTGTTCGCTCTAACAAACGGCGAGATAGCAACCCCTACTGCCGACTCAGAGTGGGTGGGCTACTACAGCACAACTCCGATGGACGTGAATGTGGCTCTCGCAAAGGAGCTTCCTGCCGTTACCGATCTTAAGTTTGTAAGTGGTGAAGTGAAGAGAGTTGGTTCTATTGTGAGTCCGATGGTTGAATACTACGCCAACCTTGAATGGAAGAACCCTGAAAATCTTGAAGAACTTGGTTTCGTAAAGAATAGCCTGGCTTTCGTAGGTAAAGGCTTGGCTGACGTAGAGACAAAGGATCCGACAGTGAATACTGCAAAGGTGCAGATTATGGACGATGAGGTAGAGCTTTATGTTATCACAAGCTATAAATATGGTAAGGCTTACTCTAACTCCATCACCGTGAAGATTACAGATATTGAGGTCCCTGATGGAGTAGACGCTGTGTCTGTAGACGGTGCAGTGAAGGCTACCTTCGCACATAATCTTGTTCAGCTCAGCGAGGCTGCAAACGTATCTGTGTACTCAGCTACTGGCGCAAAGGTGTATGCTAAGCAGAACGTAAGTAGCGTAGACCTCGCACAACTTCCTGCTTCTATATATATAATATGTATAGAGAAGGGGGGCAAGCAGAACCTCTACAAGTACAACGTAAAGAGATAAAAACTCATATTTTGAAACCAAAGGGAGCGTGCCTCTAAACTTGGTACGCTCCCTTCACTATGAATATAACCATAATAGATAATAAATGAAGACAAAAGCATTACTTGCATCGCTACTCTTCAGTGGCGCAGCTTTCGCACAGACCGCACCATTCGTGATGGTCACACCCTCCGACTATAACATTATGGCAGCCTCACCTAATGGTAAATGGGCTTGTGGCATGTACTACGATGCCAGCAATGAAGCATACGGCTTCCGTTGGAACCTTGAGAGCGGTGAGATTGACCTGCTCAACCCCTCGTCGCCATCGCAGGCGTATGGCGTTTCTAACGATGGTATCGTAGTAGGTGTGTACACCGACAATAGCTTCAAGAAGAACGGAGCGTCAATACAGCTCGCCGGCTATTGGAGCAACGACCGCTGGAACCGCCTTGAGATGCCATCCGACGCAGTGAACAGCAGTGGCGCAGCCGGTATCTCGCCCGACGGACATTACATCACCGGTAACGTGGCTGTAGGCAGCAACTACTCGGGATATGTGTGGAAGGACGGTAAGATATTCCGCCAGTTGAAAGAGAACAAGAAGATAGCAATACCTTACGCTATATCGCCCGACGGACAATACGTGACTGGTTGGGTTATGAACAAGAACCGCCAGGCTTGTTTCTGGGGACCCGACGGCAACTTTACAACACTCTCCGACCAGCAGTCGCCGTTCTGCGTGGGCAAGAAGTTCTCGCCAAACGGTAAGACATTGCTTTATTTTGGCGGTTGGCAGACCGACGAAGAGGCAGGCGGAGCAGACAAAATACACGGTGCATGGGCAATCTATGACATGGAGACGGGCAATAAGAGTGCAATACTTCCTGCAGGTACTAAAGATGACCTCGACTTCTTCGACATCAGCGATAAAGGCACCGTGATGTGCGAGGACAACAATTTGGGTTATATATACCAAAACGGAAAAGGCACATTCGCATACAAATATCTGAAGGAGAAAGGCGTGAACCTTGCTGACTATCATGTTTTCGTCAATCCGGATGCACCTAAAGATTCTGACGGCGAAACTCTTTACAACGTTACACGCGCTACTTCCGTCTCGTGTGATGACAATATTATGGGCTTCATTTACTATAACGATAACAAAGATGAGGAAGGCAACTATGCCATCTCGTCGCAGTCGATGATTGTGAAGTTCGGCAGTCCGATGTTCTCGGCCATGCCTCCGGTGAGCATTAAGGCTCAGCAGTTGTCTGGTCTCAACACGGTGAAGATTACATGGAAGCCGAACGTTGCAGCCACCGGCATAACCGGATACAAGGTGTATCGCGACGGCAACAAGGTGAGCAGCGATGTTGTTACCGCTGAAGGATTTGTAGATGCTGATGTGCCAGTTGGCGAACACAAATACCAGATTACGGCAATGTACGGCGATGTTGAGTCGGCTGACAGCGAGACAGCTACCATTACCGTGCAAGCACAGAAAGTCTCTAAGCCGACAGGCTTCTTTGCGCAGCAGCACGGCTACAATTCTGTTTTCTTGGAGTGGAACAACCCAGCTACCAACTTCGGACAGCTCACCTACTTCGCTCCAGACGATGCACAGCTTGAGACCTTCGGTCTGTCGTACGCTAACCTCAGCTACGAGACAGCCATCGCTTTTGATGCAGTAACACTCAGTGCATACAAGGGACAGAAGCTCACATCCGTAGGCTTCTATCCGATGGAGGCTCAGGGCGGTTGGACAATCAATCTCTACACTCGTGATGCAGCCGGCAAGCTTCAGAAGTTCTACACACAGCCCGTCACGCAACAGTTGAACTATGGCGAGCGCAATGTCGTTACGCTCACAACACCGCAGGACGTGCCGGCAAACGATTTGCTCGTGTCTGTAGAGGTGGCTGTGACAACAGCATCGAAGCGCATCTCGGCTCTCGACAATGTTCATGCAGTGAGGGGTAAGTCTGACTTGCTGCGCGTTACTACTGACGACGATTTTGAATCGATTGGCGACATCATGGAGGCAGAAAACGTTCTCTACGCTGCTTCATGGGCTATTGATGCTACGGTAGCACCAGCGGGTGCCGACCTCACGAAAGACAATGTAGCAAGCTATAATATATATGTAGACGGCAAGAAGGTCGGTTCGTCTGACGCGAAGACATTCACCGTTGCTTCGGTGGAGAAGGGTACACATGCGCTTGGTGTGAGTGCAGTGTATGCTAACAGCGTTGAGTCGGAACAGACCATCGTTCAGCTCGATGTGACACCCGACGACAGTCAGCTTCAGGCTGTAAGCGGAGTGAAAGTAGCTCCTGTTTCGGCTTCGGCTGTAAAGGCTACATGGCAGCAGCCACTCGACCGCGATGTCGTTAAAGTGCAGTATTGCTCAGGTTCGCCATCAAGTCAGAGCGTCACCGCACCAGCCGACAACAACTACGGCTTGATGGTTGGCGCGGTATATCCGTCGAAGACATTCCGTGGACGCACAGGCTACGTGATGAAGAAGGCGCGTTTCTATCCGCTTACAGATGCAACATACACCATATACGTGTATAAGGATGACGAGATAATCAACGAGACAGCAGTGGAGGACTACACTGTGGGTAAGTGGAACGAAGTGGAACTTTCAGCACCTATCGTGGTAGAGAACGGAGCTTCTTATCGCTTGGCTGTCGACTGCTACGATGTTGTGCCGAACAAGCCTGCTATCGCTTTGGATAGCAATGCGCCGATGGAAGGCTACTCGGATATATATACGCTTGATGGCGAGTCGTGGAGTTCGATCACATCTACTGGTGTCTCTGCCAACTGGATGATAGGTCTTGTACTCGAGGCTGCGCAGCCTAAAGTACTGCCTATCGATGGTTACGATGTCTATATCGACAATGCGAAGAAGAATACAGAGAAAGTGGCTGAGACAACATTCACTCACGACTTCGGAACTGATGACAAGCAGCAGCACACCATCCGCGTTGACGTTTACTATACAGTGAAGTCGAAGAGTGTGAAGGGCGGCGTGACCAAGTTCCTCATCGCAGTTGCTGGCATCAACGAGAACACTGTAGGACGTATCGAAATGCGCCAGGGTGAGAACGAACTCACCGTGACTGGCGAGAACGTAGAGTCGGTGGAACTCGTGTCGGCTGCTGGAGCAGTAGTGGCAAAGGCAAAGGGCGACACCGTTTCGCTCAACGGCGTGCCTGCAGGCATGTATGTGGTGAAGGCTGTTGTGGCGGGTGAGACCGTGACACGCAAGGTTATGCTTACTAAGTAGTAAAAAATAGTACTCACTGAATAATTGTTTTTAAGCAGTTTAATCACTATTTTCGTACACTTATGCTATAATTGAAGACGTTTGTGCCCATATCGACAAAAGTGGGGTTGTGTATTGCGTAATTTATGATTAATTTTGCATCGACAACAATAGAGTTAAACTTAGATTTGACCAACACAAACTCTTCTATATATATAAACAAAAAGAACGCTGGCAAGTAATGTCTTGTCAGCGTTCTTTTATGCTTTTAAGATAAGCGATGTATGTTGTAACGTATTGTTTGTCAGTGCGTTTTTAATCTTTGGTACGTTGACTTATCTCTTTTCTTTTAATAAGTCGCGAATCTCTGTGAGCAGCAATTCTTCCTTGGTTGGCTTCGGTTCTTCAGGTGTGGGTTCTGGCTTAGTATCCTCTTCCTTCTTCTTTAGGTTTGCCAGTTTGTTTATGCCCTTCACGAGGAGGAACACGCAGAAGGCGATGATGGTGAAGTCGATGATGGTTTGTATGAATGCACCGTAATTGATGGTAGCAGGTTTCATCTTTTCCATGCCGAGATCTACTGCAGGCAGCTCAAACTTCAAGTCGCTGAAGTTGACACCACCGATGAGCCATCCGATAGGAGGCATGATGATATCATTAACGATAGAAGTAACAATCTTTCCGAATGCACCGCCGATAATCACACCTACAGCCATATCGACCGCATTACCCTTTACGGCGAATGCCTTGAACTCATTTAGTATCTTTCCCATGACTTTTGTTTGTTAATTGTTTAATTCCTAATGTCCGATTGTATGTTTCTTGTTTCTAACTATCTTATTTTGCAAAGTGTATATAGCAAACTGCGCTTATTATATATAATGTATATAGCCCAGTGAAATTATATAGCGATTTTTTAAATAATTTAATACCTCTATTGGCTGCAAAATTAGAAAATAATTATTAACTTTGCGCTCGATAAAGAAAAAAATGCTCAAAAGTATTGCTTTTTGAATGTTTCAGCTCATTGGCAAGTACTGTGGAGCTTGAAAGTAAGATTTATTTTCAACCATTAATTAAAATATTAAAAAATGACAAAAGTTGCTATTAACGGCTTCGGCCGTATCGGTCGTCTGGCTTTCCGTCAGATGTTTGAGGCAGAGGGTTATGAGGTGGTTGCTATCAACGACCTTACATCTCCAAAAATGTTGGCTCACCTTCTTAAGTATGATACAGCTCAGGGTGGCTTCGCTGGTAAGTTCGGTGAGGGCAAGCACACTGTAGAGGCAACAGACAACTCTATCATCGTTGATGGTAAGGAAATCACTATCTATGCTAAGCCAAACGCTGCTGAGCTTCCTTGGGGCGAGCTTGGTGTTGACGTAGTACTCGAGTGCACAGGTTTCTACACATCAAAGGAGAAGGCTTCTGCTCACATCGCAGCAGGTGCTAAGAAGGTTGTTATCTCTGCTCCTGCTGGTAACGATCTCCCAACTATCGTTTACAACACAAACCACAAGACTTTGACTCCAGCCGACACAGTTATTTCTGCAGCTTCTTGTACAACTAACTGCTTGGCTCCTATGGCTTACGCTTTGAACAAGTATGCAGCTATCCAGTCAGGTATCATGTCTACTATCCACGCTTACACAGGTGACCAGATGATTCTCGACGGTCCTCAGCGCAAGGGCGACCTCCGTCGTTCACGTGCAGGTGCTCAGAACATCGTTCCTAACTCTACTGGTGCTGCTAAGGCTATCGGTTTGGTTATCCCTGAGTTGAATGGTAAGTTGATCGGTTCTGCACAGCGTGTTCCAACTCCAACAGGTTCTACAACTATCCTCGTTGCTGTTGTTAAGGGTAAGGACGTAACTGTAGAGGGTATCAACGCTGCTATGAAGGCTGCTTCTAACGAGAGCTTCGGTTACAACGATGAGCAGATCGTTTCTTCTGATATCATCGGTATGCGTTTCGGTTCACTCTTCGATGCTACTCAGACAATGGTTAGCAAGATCGACGAGGATACATATCAGGTACAGGTAGTTTCTTGGTACGACAATGAGAACTCTTATACTTCTCAGATGGTTCGTACTATCAAGTACCTCGCTGAGTTGAAATAATTCGTTGACTCGATTTACGACAACATATATAAGCCTGGCATTGTAAAATGCCAGGCTTTTTGTATCAATACCCCTCCTGAAACCTCATTTATGGGTTTCTAACTCCATTTCTTCTATTCCTTTTTTTAGCGGTATCAGAAACTTTTTGTAACTTTGCCAGCATGAAACAAACGATGATAACGATATTGGGTCCTACGGCAAGCGGAAAGACCGCTGTGGCAGCAGCACTCGCGTTGCGCACTGAGGGCGAGATAATCAGTGCCGACTCGCGCCAGGTGTACCGACGCATGGATATAGGTACGGGTAAGGACCTTGCCGACTACGTGGTAGACGGCACACCGATACTGTATCATCTTATCGACATAGCCGAACCAGGCACAAAGTACAATCTGTTCCAGTATCAGCAGGACTTCCACGTGGCATACGACGACATCCTTAGCCGAGGCAAGCTGCCCATACTCTGTGGCGGCACCGGTCTGTACATCGAAGCCGTGCTGGGCGGCTACCAGCTCTCGCCCGTGCCGCAGAATCAGCCGTTGCGCGACGCTCTCGCCGGAAAGTCGCTTGCCGAACTCACCGAAATGCTTGTAGAACTGAAGCGCCGTAGCGGGTCGAACATGCACAATCAGACCGACGTGGACACTGCGCAGCGTGCCATTCGCGCCATCGAGATAGAGACATACAACATCGAACACCCTACGTCCGAGCGCCAACTGCCGCCCATCGACTCCATTGTCGTGGGCATCAATATCGATCGCGACCTGCGACGCGAGAAGATAACGCGTCGCCTCAAAGCACGTCTCGACGAAGGCATGGCTGACGAGATACGTGCGCTGATAGACGAGGGCATCGACCCCGAAGACCTTATATATTATGGTTTAGAGTACAAATACATCACAGAATATGTCGTGGGCAGACTCTCTTACGAAGAGATGTTCCGACAATTAGAGATAGCCATACATCAGTTTGCGAAGCGACAGATGACGTGGTTCCGCGGAATGGAACGTCGCGGATACACCATACATTGGATTGATGCAACGCTGCCGATGGAGCAGAAGGTGGAGCAGATATTAAAATTACAAACGATATGATTAACGACGACCGTTGGGGCATACTCTACTGCCCGAAACATGAGACATTCAACTCCGGCAAACGCTGGGAGAAGATTGAGCGATGCCTGAAGGCAAACGGCATCGAGTACGACTACTTGCAGAGCGAAAACTCGGCAAGTGTGGAGCGTTTGGTGAAGATGATGATCAATAACGGCTACAAGACAATCGTCATCGTGGGTGGCGACTCGGCTCTTAACGATGCAGTCAACTGTCTGATGCTCACCGAGAAACGCATACGCGACAATATAGCACTCGGCGTGATACCCAACGGACTGATGAACGACTTTGCCCACTTCTGGGGATTTCGCGAGAGCGACTACGAGCAGACAATCAAGTGGCTCAAACAGCGTCGTGTGCGCAAGATTGACCTTGGCTGCATACGCTATACCAACAAGCATGGTGAGGCATGTCGTCGCTATTTCCTCAACTGTATCAATATCGGACTCATTGCCGCAATAATGAACCTGCGCCGACAGACACGCCATTATTTCGGTTCGCGTACACTCTCATTCATTTTCTCGTTCATACTCATGATATTCCAGCGTCTGGAGTACAAGATGCACTTGAAGATAAACTCCGACACCGTGAAGCGCAACGTGATGACCGTATGCATAGGCAACGCCCCCGGATACGGACAGACACCGAACGCCGTGCCGTATAACGGACTACTCGATGTGAGCGTGGTTTATCACCCCGGCATGACGCAGCTCATTGAAGGTTTCTACCTCTTCGTGCGCGGAAAGTTCCTCAATCATCGCAGCGTTCATCCGTTCCGCACACGCAAGGTAGATGTGCTTGAGGCACATAAAGCACTCGTGGGTATCGACGGCAGACTGATGAAAACCCCCGTCGGACCATTCTCCGTGAGTGTGGAGCAGGAGGTTATCAACTTCTTAATACCCGAGTAAATACAAACGTTTTCATAGTTAAATCCTCACATTTTGCTGGCAATAGGGCAAAATGTGAGGTTTTTTTTAAATAGTTAATGTTTTATTTTGTGCATAAACATATTTTTACTACCTTTGGTTTCGTAAGGTAGCAATGCCTTTTTTGAAAGACTACTACACTTATTATAGCTAACTAATAATGAACCTTAATCATAAATCTATGAGTTATTTGAGATTCGAAAAAGCTCTGATGACAAACCTCGAAGAGTCGGTGCCACGTGAGTTGTTGCGTACAAATCGTTCGGGAGCATACTCTTGCTCTACCATTGTCGATTGTAATACGCGCAAATATCACGGCTTGCTCGTCGTACCCGTACCGGAACTTGACGACGAGAACCACGTGCTCCTTTCGTCACTCGACCCCACGGTTATACAGCATGGTGCTGAGTTCAACCTCGGTTTGCACAAGTATCAGGGCAACAACTACAGTCCGAAAGGTCACAAATATATACGCGAGTTCGATTGTGACAAAGTGCCGACAACACTCTACCGCGTAGGTGGCGTTGTTCTGAAGAAAGAAGTGGTGTTCCAGCACTACGAAGACCGCATCCTTATTCGTTACACCCTTGTTGATGCACATTCTGCAACGACACTCCGTTTCCGTCCGTTCCTTGCTTTCCGTAGCGTGCGCCAGTTTACGCACGAGAATTCAGTGGCTTCACGCGAGTACACAGAAGTAACAAACGGCATCAAGACCCGTATGTACGCAGGCTACCCCGAGCTTTACATGCAGTTCAGCAAGAAGGTGGAATTCGTCTTCCAGCCCGATTGGTATCGCGGTGTAGAATATCCGAAGGAGCAGGAGCGTGGCTACGCTTCTAACGAGGATCTCTACGTACCAGGCTACTTCGAGATGGATATCAAGAAGGGCGAGAGCATCGTGTTCTCGGCATCTACATCAGCTTGCAAAACAACCGGTCTGAAGAAACTCTTCCAGGATGAAGTGGACGAGCGTTCACCACGCGACAACTTCTTCCACTGTCTTGTGAATGCCGCACACCAGTTCCACAACCGCACAAATAAGGACGAGCGTTACATCCTCGCCGGCTATCCTTGGTTCAAGTGTCGTGCACGCGATACGTTTATTGCCCTGCCCGGTCTCACGCTCTCAATCGAGGAGGAAGACTACTTCGAACTCGTAATGGAAACAGCCATGCGCGGACTCTACGAGTTTATGGCAGGCAAGCCACTCACAGCAAAGATTTATGAGATAGACCAACCTGACGTACTGCTTTGGTGCGTATGGGCAGTGCAGCAGTATGCTAAGCACGCTGGTCGAGAGAAGTGCAACCGCAAGTACGGTAAGCTGCTCTATGACATCTTACATTATATTATAGACAACCGCCACCCGAACCTCAAGCTCTGTGAGAACGGACTCCTTTACTCGGAAGGCAAGGACAAGGCAGTGACATGGATGAACTCTACAGCAGGCGGACGCCCCGTCGTACCGCGCACAGGCTACATCGTAGAGTTCAACGCCCTATGGTACAACGCGCTGAAGTTCTGCGCTTCTATGGCAGCCGACTATGGCGATGCAACAGAGGCAGCCGACTTCGAGCGGTATGCAACACTCTGCGGTAAGTCGTTCGTTGAAACCTTCGTCAACGAATACGGCTACCTCTTCGATTATGTAGAGCCGAAGGATAACCCCGACTGGAGCGTTCGTCCGAACATGATATTCGCCGTAGCACTCGACTACTCGCCGCTCACACCAGCACAGCAGAAATCAGTACTCGACGTATGCACACGCGAACTCCTCACACCGAAGGGCTTGCGCTCGCTCTCGCCGAAGAGCGGTGGCTACAACCCGATGTACGTCGGTCCGCAGACACAGCGCGACTACGCTTACCATCAGGGCACAGCGTGGCCTTGGCTCGGCGGCTTCTATATGGAGGCATGTCTGAAGATATACAAGCGCACACGCCTCTCGTTCATCGAGCGTCAGATGGTGGGCTACGAAGACGAGATGACGAGCCACTGCCTCGGCACCATCCCCGAACTCTTCGACGGCAACCCACCATTCCACGGACGTGGTGCTATCTCGTTCGCTATCAACGTGGCAGAGATACTGCGCACGCTCGAACTCTTGGAAAAATATAAATATTAAAATAGGAGGATAAGTATATATGAAAGTATTAATGTTCGGATGGGAGTATCCTCCTCACGTATTTGGTGGACTCGCTACCGCTAACTTCGGAATTTCTCAGGGTCTGCACGCTCAGGGCGATGTCGAGACAGTGCTCTGTCTGCCGCATCCGTTCGGCGACGAGGATCGCAGTGCCTGCCGTATTGTGGCTATGAACTGCGTGCCAATCGCTTGGCGCGATGTCAACTACGACTACGTCAAGGAACGTGTTGGCAACATCATGGATCCAGATTATTACTATCGTCTGCGCGACCATATCTATGCCGACTTCAACTATATGCACGTCAACGACCTTGGCTGCATGGAGTTCGCCGGCGGTTACCCGTCTAACCTGCACGAGGAGATTAACAACTACTCAATCATAGCAGGCGTAGTGGCTCGTACGGAGGATTTCGACATCATTCATGCTCACGACTGGCTCACCTATCCAGCCGGCATCAACGCTAAGCACGTAAGCGGCAAACCGCTCTGCATACATGTTCACGCTACCGACTTCGACCGCTCACGCGGTAAGGTGAACCCCACGGTTTACGCCATCGAGAAGGACGGCATGGACAACGCCGACTGCATCATGTGCGTGTCGGAACTCACACGTCAGACCGTTATCCATCAGTATCATCAGGATCCGCGCAAGTGCTTCACAATGCACAACGCCGTTTACCCACTGCGTCAGGAGCTGCAGGACATCCCACGCCCAGACCATACAGGTAAGGAGAAGGTCGTAACCTTCCTCGGACGTATCACAATGCAGAAAGGTCCGGAGTACTTCGTTGAGGCTGCCAACATGGTGCTGCAGCGTACACGCAATGTGCGCTTCTGCATGGCAGGCAGTGGCGATATGATGGACGCAATGATTTATCTCGCTGCCGAGCGTGGCATCGCCGACCGTTTCCACTTCCCGGGCTTCATGCGTGGAAAGCAAGTGTACGAGTGTCTGAAGGATTCGGATGTATATGTCATGCCGTCAGTTTCTGAACCGTTCGGTATCTCGCCGCTTGAAGCAATGCAGTGCGGCACGCCGACAATCATCTCTAAACAGTCGGGTTGTGCCGAAATCCTCGACAACTGTATAAAGGTTGACTACTGGGATATCCACGCACTTGCCGACGCTATCTACTCAATATGTAGCAACGAGTCGCTCTTCACCTACCTCAAAGAGGAAGGCAAGCGCGAGGTCGACCAGATTACATGGGAAAAGGTGGGCGCACGCATAAAGAACCTCTACGAGCGCGTCCTCGCTGGCGACATCTAAGCCAAAGGCATATACACAACGAGTAAATCACAATACAATAATCTTAAAAGCAAACAATAATGAAAACGATTTGTTTATATTTCGAGATACATCAGAACATACAGCTGAAGCGCTATCGTTTCTTTGATATCGGCACCGACCACTATTACTATGACGACTATGAGGACGAGCGTCTCATCACTGATGTGGCTAACCGCTCGTATATGCCAGCTCTTGAGGCTTTGGGCGAAATGCTGAAGGAGCATCCGGGCTTCTTCAAGGTTGCTTTCTCACTCTCAGGCGTGGGTATGGAGCAGTTGGAAATCCACGCTCCGCAGGTGCTTGAGAAGCTTCAGGAACTCAACCAAACTGGTTGCGTAGAGTTCCTCGCAGAGCCTTACTCACATGGTCTTGCTTCGCTCGCCAACGAAGAGAGCTTCGCTAAGGAAGTGAAGCGCCAGTGTCAGAAGATGAAGGAGTACTTCGGCAAAGAGCCTAAGGTGCTTCGCAACTCTTCGCTCATCTACAGCGATGACATCGGTGCTCAGGCAGCACAGATGGGCTTCAAAGGTATGCTCACAGAAGGCGCACGCCACGTCCTCGGTTGGAAGTCGCCGCACTATGTTTACAACTGTGCGCTCGCTCCTAACCTCAAGCTCTTGTTGCGCGACGTGAACCTCAGTGACGACATCTCTCTGCGCTTTAGCAATGTCGACTGGGAGGGCTATCCACTCTTCGCTGACAACTACGTTGACCGCATTGCCAACTTTCCAGGCGAGGAGCACGTAGTGAATATCTTCATGGAGCTTTCTGCTCTCGGTGTGGCTCAGCCGTTGTCGAGCAACATCCTCGACTTCCTCAAGGCTCTGCCCGAATGCGCTAAGCAGCGCGGTCTCACATTCTCTACACCGAGCGAGATCTGCGACACAATGCCAAGCGTAGGCGCACTCGATGTGCCCGACACACTCTCTTGGACTGATGAGGAGCGCGACGTGAGCTCTTGGCTCGGCAACCCGATGCAACGCGAGGCGTTCAACAAGCTCTATAGCGTAGCCGACCGCGTGCGCATCGCCGACGACCCACGTATCAATCAGGACTGGGACTATCTGCAGGCTTCTAACAACTTCCGTCAGATGACTACAAAGCCGTCGCAGGTAGGCATCGACCGTGGCATCTATGCATCGCCGTTCGACGCATTCACCAACTATATGAACATCCTCGGCGACTTCATCGCTCGCGTTAATTCGCTCTATCCTGAGTCTGTTGACAACGACGAGCTCGCTTCGCTCCTCACCACTATCAAGAATCAGGACGAGGAGATTGAGATGAAGAACAAGGAGATTACTCGTCTGCAGACCAAGATTGAGAAGATAGAGGCTGCTGAGGAGAAACTCCGCGCTAAGCTTGAGAAGACAAAAGCTCCGAAGGCAGAGACTGCTCCTAAAGCAAAGAAGCCTGCTGCAAAGAAGGCAAAGCCTGCTGAAGTGAAGGAGGAGGCTAAGGAAACTGAGCCAAAGAAGGCTTAGCAATTAGCAATTCCGAACCTATAGAATTAGAAAGATATTAAGGTTCTTGTACAATAAATATTGGTTATAAAGGTTTAAATGCTCTACTGCGTGATGCAGTGGAGCATTTTTACTTTTATGTATTTTGTATTTCTCTCTTTTGCATTGTTTCATGCTAATATCAAACACGTGACAAAATCGGCAGCAAGTTATCTGAGTTTTTCTACCTGAGGCACACTGATTATTCCTCTGCTGAAGTGTAGCACTCCGTCGGCTTGCATAGCGTTGAGTGCCTCCGACACATTGAGACGACTTGTGCCGAGTTCCTGCGCCAGGCGAGTCATCTTTATACGTATCACTTTAGAACCGATAGGCGAGAGGCTGCGTAGTTTAAGGAACGTGGCGATGCGTGCCCGTAGCTCAGTAGGCATTGGATGCCAAAGCTTGCGCTCTGCTTTCTGCGCCATTGCTGACACGATGTTAAGCATGTTGATACGGAAGATGATAAATTCGTCGGAGATATGCATAAGGTCGCTCTGACCGATCTCCACAGTGTCGCTTTCGTCTACAGATGTGAATGTGCGTGTGTAGTGTGGCGATAGTCCCATGAAGTGCTCTATTTGTAGGATGCATGGAGCCTTGATGTGTTCTTCTATCGAGTAGCCGTGGTCGTCGGCATGAGCCACAACCTTCACATCGCCCCTCAATAGAATGGCGATGTTGTTGCATTTCTCTCCCTCCTTCTTGATTATTTCGTTCTTGCCGAACTTCTTGAAGCTGAACTTCGTCTGACCGATAATCTGCATGAGGTTGTCGCTTGTGAGACCCTGGAACAATGGTATCTCGCGAAGCTTGTCGTAGAGATTAAGCATTTACTTCAGAATCTTGTCCTCCATAGATGGCGAATACCATACCTGTAGGTTGCCCTTGTCGTCGCTATATATGAGATATGCCATCAGTTCTGGGTGCTCTGCGAGCACTTTCTGTGCTTTCTCCATACCCATCACCATGAATGCGGTAGCATAGGCATCGGCTTCCGCGCAGTGTTTGGCGAGCACTGTTGCGGAGAGGATGCTGTGCTGCACGGGGTAGCCCGTAGCAGGGTCGATGGTGTGAGCGTACTTCTTGCCACCACGATAGTAGAAGTTGCGGTAGTTGCCACTGGTAGCCATAGCGCGATCCTTCACGTTAAGTACGGTCTGCAGCTCGTTGTTCACGTTCAGTGAGTCGTCCGACGGCTTCGTCACGCCAATCTTCCACGGCAGACGCTTCTCGCTGATACCGTGCGTAACCACCTCGCCGCCAATCTCTACCATATAGTTCTTTATGCCGCGCTTCTCAAGCAGACGCGCTACCACGTCGCAGCCGTAGCCCTTGGCGATAGCACTGCAGTCGAGCATCACGCGTGGGTCGGTTTTCTGTATGCGGTGGTTCACGAGCTTCACCTTGTTATATCCAACGATGGCACGCAGCGAGTCGACCATGTGCTTCGTCGGTGGGTTGCCCGTCTTGAAGCCGAAGCCCCATGCGTTCACGAGCGGAGCCACGGTGATGTCGAATGCTCCGTCGGTCTTGTCAGAGATGCTCTCTGCCAGGTTGAACACGCTCTCGAACATATCGTTCGTCTCCACGTCCTCTCCGCGGTTGATGTGCGAGATGATTGATTCCTTGTTGAACATCGACAAAGCGTCGTCTACCTTCTGTAGTTCGGCGAGGATGTCTGCCTGTATAGAGGAGTCGTTCTGATAAGTGATGTGATAGAACGTGCCGAATATCTGTCCCTTATCGTGCTGATAAGGCATACTGCGCTGCTGGCGCACTATATAGACTGTTCCGATAATGAGGAACAGGAGAAATGGCAAGCGCCATAGAAGTCTTTTGTTTGTCATAATTATATCTCAAAGATGATGTTGAACGTGCCACCCAAACGGCTTCTGCCTTGTTTTCCGTAGCCCGGCACATACCAAGTGTTGCCAATCTTGCCGTCGTTGTGTGCTATGCGTCTGCGGTAGCGCACCGACCAACCCAAGCGGAACGGACCTGCAATCTTAGCATCGACACCGAACACTGCCTCCATCCAATGATAGTTGGCTTTCATGCCCTTCACGTTGTATGTGATATCGTCGCCCCATACGGGGTCTTTCAATCCGTTGCCCGATACGTCAAACTTGTAGTAAGTCATGGCGTAGCGTGCGCCGGCATAGACGCGGTAAGCGTCGTGCTTGTTCTTTGCGATGTTGAAGTCTGCACCCACACGCCAGTAGGGGGCTGATGTCTTGTATCTGAGGTTTGTTGTAGGGTTGTCAGCGTCGGCTGTGCCATAGCCTAACTCGAACACGGGGAAGTAGCGATCCTTGAGGTTGATGCGCAGCGCAGCCTCATACTGTCCGTAGTCGCTGAACGCCAGTTGCGTTAGTCCCACCACGTCTGCCGACACCGCCACACCTCGGAAGAACGCCACCGAGTCTTTCTCAGCCTTCGCTGATTTCTCCGCAATGGCTTCTTTCCTGCTCTGAGCCGATACAGTCGTCACTGCAATCAGCAGCAGACTAATTGCTATGCCCCTTGAAACGAATGAGGAAGTGCGCTTTACCGTCATTATATGTTACCTTATTATAATTTATCGTTATGTTTTCTATCGCCTCAGTGGTGAACTTCACGTCCGTGATGGTGTGGAAGAACTGCGGATTGCAGTCGACCGACTCGAAGTGTGGGTTGTTCTCCTTCTCTACCCACACTGTATCCGTTGTTCTCATTTCGCTATCCTTCTGCTTTATCGTGAAGACATACACGTCCGTTGTGCGCTGATAGCTCATCGGCAGTGCGATGCTGTCGAAGTCGGCGAGTCGGTTGATGATGACAGTGTCGTTGTCCTTGTAGTCTATAGAGCGTGGCACGGCTACGGTCAGCGTGTCTTCCATCTTTGTTATGTCGCCGTCGAGTCGGAACGTGGCGTACACGCGATTGTTCAGCGGACAGTCTATCGACGAGCACGCAGCCAGCATGAACAGTGCTACCATTGCTATGGCTGTTGATATAGTTGATGTTCGCATTTGTTGTTTATGAGTTTGTTTTATTTCTCGCAGCGCAGTGTCTTCTCTATCTGATAGTCGTTGCGGTTCTGCGACGAGCGACTAACGAGGTCGCCGATGAAGCCTGCGAGGAAAAACTGTGTGCCGATCATCATCACGGTGAGCGCAATGAAGAAGTAGGGCGAGTCGGTGATGAGTCGCTGTGGGATGCCATGCGCTAAGCACCATAGCTTGTCTACGCCCAACGCAACCACCGAGAGGAAGCCGATGAAGAACATCAGCGTGCCGAGAAATCCGAACACGTGCATCGGTTTCCTGCCGAAGCTCGAAAGAAACCACAGCGTGATAAGGTCGAGATAGCCGTTGAAGAAACGGTTCCAACCCATAAACTTCGACTTGCCGAACTTGCGTGCCTGATGGTGCACCGGCTTTTCTCCGATCTTGTCGAAGCCTGCGTTCTTAGCCAAGTAGGGTATGTAGCGGTGCATCTCGCCGTACACTTCGATGTTCTTCACTACGTCCTTGCGGTAAGCCTTCAGTCCGCAGTTGAAGTCGTGCAGATTGTGTATGCCGCTCACCTTGCGTGCCGTAGCATTAAAGAGTTTCGTAGGTATGGTCTTCGAGAGCGGGTCGCCCTGCTTGCGGTTCTGCTTGTATCCGCTCACGAGGTCATAGCCCTCGTCCACAATCATGTGATAGAGTGCAGGTATCTCGTCGGGCGAGTCCTGCAGGTCGGCATCCATAGTGATTACTACGTCGCCCTCAGCTTCCTTGAAGCCGCAGAAGAGTGCTGGACTCTTGCCGTAATTGCGACGGAATTTGATGCCTTTCACTGCTGGTGACTTCTGCGAGAGGCTTTCGATGACGTTCCACGAGTTGTCTGTGGATCCATCGTTTACGAAGATTACTTCGTATGTGAAGTTGTTTGCCTTCATCACGCGTTCAATCCACGCGTAGAGTTCGGGGAGCGACTCCTCCTCGTTGAACAAAGGAACTACTACTGTTATATCCATATTGTGTTGAGATGTTGTTATGTTGAGATGAGGTGTTGAGATTTAATATCTGTTTCTTTTTCCGATAAGCGCAATCGGCAGATAATAATCGCACCGATGAAGAGGTTTTGCATCATAAACATGAACGCCCATTGCACGGGTGTGATCATCGTTATGAGGTCCATGCTGTTCTTGATCTCTTCTTTCGACACGCCGTTCTGTTCGTAGACGGGTGCTACTTGCTTCATCGTTGTAGTGATGAGCTCGGCAAATGCGCCATTGTCCAAGAACTGGAAGTAAGCGTACTGCACCAGTGCGAACACTAATGAGGCGTAGATGAACACATAGAGCGAGTAGGCATAAGCGCGGCGGAACGATATCACGCCGTAGAGAGCTTGCGTGCGGAATGCAGCAAGACGTTTGCCTACGAGAAACGGCGTAGCCAATGCTAAGATGTTGCCGATGAGTCCGGCGTTTAGCATCATTATACATGCGAAGCTTGCTGCCCACAACAATGCGAGCAGCAAGGCATCTTGGCGTGCGAACGCCTTTAGTTGTACAAGATGTGCTACGTTTATCATTAGCGCATCACTTTAAATGTGTTATTACCCTGCTTTACGATGAACACGCCGTGCTGTGCATCGCCCGCAACCACTCTGCCGCTGATGTCGTACACGGTGTAGGGCAGGGTAGGGTTGAATTTGCCCTGCGTGCCCGCTGTTACGTTGCCGATAGTTGTGGTTGGCTGACCCTTCACACCGATTATAGCCATGTCGCGCACCTGCCATGTTGGAGCCTCGCTTGTGGTGCTTGTGTAGTGGAACACGATGTTAATCTTCTTGCCTGCCCAAGCACGGAGGTCTATGTCGCCCGAGTTAATGAAAGTCCAATCTGCGCCTTTGGGCCATGCGAAGCCTTCGAGCTTTGTTGTCTTGCCCTCGCAGCGCACCTCCACGCTGAGTTTCTCGCTCGGTTTCTTCGCGTAGTTCACGGCGTGACTGAATGTCATGGTTGCCGACTTATATTCGCTGAGGTCAATCTCGGGTGTGACAACCGAGCTCTCTGCTGCAAATTTCGTTGCGTATGTGTTTGTTCCTTCCTTCATGGCACCCGTGCCTTTCCAACCATATGATTTTGTGAGTTCCCATACCTCTACGCCCTCTTTCGGATAGAGCGGAGTTTCGATGGTGCATCCGCCATCAGATGTCTTGAAGTTTGCCAGATATATACACATTCTGCTTTCGTCGCCCATCTCCACCTTTGTTGTTACGGTCTTGGCAGGGTCGAACTCGTAGTTGATGCTGTCGCCCCAGATATACTCCATGAGATTAGGGAAGTCGATGAACGGGTTGCGGTTGCCCTGGATGCTGTACACAATGTTGTTGCGCTTAGCCTCCAGGTCGCTCACGGGGTCCTGCTTCGCCCACTTGATGTAGAGGTCGGAAGCCCACTTCTGCAGCGTAGGATAGTCGCCCGTTTCGAGCGATTTCAGACCCTCCTTCACCCACTTGTAGTCCTGATAGCACGTAGCCATGTAGAGGTATGCACGAGCGAAGTCGCCCTGCCACTCTGGGTAGGGTTGCCACAGCTTTGTGCCGCTATTGCCTGAGCCAACCTTTATCACGCCGTTGTCGTACGTCGCCTTTGTCACCACGCCCATGCCGTAGTTGCTCTTTGTGGAGTTCGCCTTAGCGTCGCTCGGCATGAGGTTGTAGAGGTCTTTGTAAGCCTGGCGTTGCTCACCGCCCCACCAGCTCTTCGGGAACGAGTGCTCGATGTTCATCGAGGAGCACGATGCGCCCCATTCGCCGAACTCCACCTTGTTAGGCGAGTAGCGGTCGATGACGTATCCGTTGTCGTTGTCGGTGAGGTAGAAACCCCACCATGTGGCTGCAATGCCTTTGCCGTAGCTCAAAACACGAGCCTCTTTTATGATGTTGTGCACGGCGGTCTTCAGTTCCGCTCCCTTCTTGCCTTTCAGTGCGTCGTAGTAGCCCTCCGGAATTTGTGCAGAGGCTGTGATAGAGACGATGGTAGCGATAAGTATTATCGCCAAGGCTTTAATGTTTGTTCGTTTCATTTGTTTCGATTTGAATGTTTCTTCTTTGTATAAGTCCGTATTAGAACAACAAAGTTACCACTTTAAGCTGAATATGTTATATATATAATGTGTAAAAATGCTTAATCGCTTATTTCGTTATCTCGCCGCAGATGCTACGCCCCATGAGGCTGCGTATAGCGCGCACGTCCTTGTAGTGCGCCTGCAGGAACATTAGTTTGGTGATGGCACTCTCCACGGTGCTGTCGCCGCCACTCACTACGCCTGCGTCTTGTAGCTGGAAGCCCGTGTCGTAGCGTCCCATCTTCACGAAGCCTGCTACGCACTGGCTGATATTCACCACCGTCACGCCACGCTGTGTGGCGTCCTTCAGCAGTCGCATGAGCCATGGTTTCTGTGGAGCGTTGCCGCTGCCGAAGCTTCTCATCACTATGCCGCGCAGCTCGGGTGCATCAAGCATGTGGCGCACCACGTTCTCTTGAATGCCAGGGAAAAGCGAGAATACCACTACGTTCGGGTCCATGGACATGTGGGGTATCATCGGTTTTGAATAGTCGGGCTTTAGGATGTAGTGTGGGTTGAACTGGAACTCGACACCTGCTTCGCACAGGTGCGGATAGTTGAACGAGTTGAAGGCATTGAAGCCGTCGGCACTCTCCTTCGTGCTACGGTTGCCACGCAGCAGTCTGCCACTGAAGTATATGCACACCTCTGGCACCATCGGTCGACCATCCTCGCCGAATGCCGCTGCCAACTCAATGCTCGTCAGCAGGTTCTCCTTGCCGTCCGTGCGCAACTGTCCGATAGGCAGCTGAGAGCCAGTGAGGATGACCGGCTTAGTAAGGTTTTCGAGCATGAACGACAGAGCCGATGCCGTGTAAGCCATAGTGTCGGTGCCATGCAGCACAACAAAACCGTCGTAGGCTTCATAATTGTCGGCGATGATGCGCACAAGTTGGGCCCATCGGCGCAGACTCATGTCTGATGAGTCGATGGGTGGTGTGAACTGATATGTGTCTACCTCCGTCGGCAGGAGTGCAAATTCGGGGAAGTTAGACAGAAGATGGTCGAAGTTCAGCGGTTCGAGGGCTCCCGTGTCGGGGTTGTGTCCCATACCGATTGTGCCACCGGTGTAGATCAATAACACCTTGTTGAGTCGTGGGCTTACTTGCTTGTTGTTCATATTTGAAGAGGCTTATGACACATTATTGACTAAGCCGATGCGAGCTTTCGCCAACATCGCTATAATCAGTGGTATGCTATTACCCGACAAAATTAATTAATTTTTGTGACAATATACTCGCTTGCGCTATGTTTTTTATGTACTTAATGCGTTTAGTGCATCAACTCTTGTCAAATAGAACGTCTACTTTGGTCGTCGTGTAGCGTCCGCGGTCTGCGTGGACGGCGTTCGCAATCTGCATGGACGGCGTTCGCAATCTGCATGGACGGCGTTCGCAATCTGCGTGGACGGCGTTCGCAATCTGCGTGGGTGGCGTTCGCCGTCTTTCGTCAAAGCAGTGCATTTAGTTTCTAAAATATGATAAATGAGTCTGTAAAAACTTGTCAGTATCAGAAATAAGTAGTATTTTTGCAGACGATATTTAAACATAGACAGAATAATTGTTATGAAGAATCTCTTCTTTTTCCCGGCCTTGATTGCAATAATCTTGCTTATGGGCAGTTGCAAGTCGGCACAGAAAGTAGCTTACTTCAAGAATATAGACTCTATAAGCCTTGCTGCTTCAAAGGGTTTGTACGATGCTCGTATTATGCCTAAGGATCAACTGACAATCACTGTCGTCACTTCAGATCCGGCTACTTCAAAGCCTTTCAACCTCGCAATGGGCAGCACGTTGAGTGCTGACGGCAAACTGGGAGGCTCGACCGGTTCGCTCATCCCGTATCTTGTAAATAATGACGGTAATATTGAATTCCCGGTTGTAGGAACTCTTCATGTGGCAGGACTCACCAAGAACGAGTGTGAGGAACTCATAAAGAGCAAAGTGAAGCCGTATCTTGCCGATTCGGAGAATCCAGTTGTCACTGTTGCAATGTCAAGCTATCGTGTGACGGTTGCCGGTGAGGTGACATCGCCCAAAGTGGTGCCCGTGACAACGGAGAAGATGAGTGTGCTTGAGGCTCTTGCCCAGGCAGGCGATCTTACCATCTATGGCCGTCGTGACAATGTTATTCTTATACGTGAGAGAGCTGATGGTCAGAAAGAATTCCATCGTATCAACCTTAATGATGCCAATATTATCAATTCGCCGTACTACTATGTGCAGCAGAATGATTATATCTATGTGGAGCCCAATAGTACCAAGGCAAAGAACTCGGCTATTGGTCAGTCTACGACGTTGTGGTTCACGTTTGTTGGTATCTTGACGTCTGTGGCTTCATTGGTAGTTAATATTGTTAGAAATTAGTGCTGTTAAGCATATGATAAGCGTCGGGCTATTTGTCTTGGCGCTTAATTTTTACCTATACAGTAATAATCTTCAATCGAAATACATTTAAACACATAATAGAAGTATCGTGGAACCGTTGAAACATGAATGCGGTGTGGCAATGATACGATTGCTCAAGCCGCTCGAATACTATCAGGAGAAGTACGGCACGTGGATGTTCGCACTCAACAAGCTCTATCTGATGATGGAGAAACAGCACAACCGCGGACAGGAAGGTGCCGGAATGGCATGTGTAAAATTCGACGGAATGCCCGGAACAGAATACATATTCCGTGAGCGTGCCGAAGGCAAGGATGCCATTACCGAGATATTCGGACGCGTGCAGAAAGAGTACGCCCGACTCTCGCCCGAACTGCTCGCCGATGCCGAGTTTGCAAAGAACCATCTGCCCTTCGCCGGACAGCTCTACATGGGACACCTGCGCTACTCCACGACCGGAAAGAAAGGACTCGCATACGTGCATCCTTTCCTGCGCCGCAACAACTGGCAGGCTAAGAACCTCTGCATCTGCGGCAACTTCAATATGACTAATATCGACGAGATATTCCAGCAGATGCTCGCGCAGGGTATGTTCCCACGCATCTACAGCGACGGTTACACTCTGCTCGAACTGATGGGCCACCGCCTCGACCGCGAAGCCGAACGCAACTTTGTTGATGCCAAGAAGCTCGGACTCGAAGGCATGGACATAACCAGCTATATCGACAACCATATGGATATGGCGAACGTGTTGCGCACCACAATGCCCAACTTCGACGGTGGCTACGTGATGTGCGGACTCACTGGGTCGGGCGAGATGTTCTCTATGCGCGACCCGTGGGGAATACGACCAGCGTTCTACTATCAGAACGACGAGTTCGTAGCCGTAGCATCCGAACGCCCGGTGCTGCAAACGACGTTCGACCTCGAATGCGACGATATCAAAGAGCTGCAGCCCGGCAATGCGCTGCTCGTGAACCGCAGCGGAGAGGTGCGCATGGAGCGCATACTCGAACAGCGCGGCGACTCGGCTTGCTCGTTCGAACGCATATACTTCAGTCGCGGTTCCGACCGCGACATCTATCGCGAGCGCAAACGCCTCGGCGAACTGCTCGTGCCACAGGTGCTCGATGCCGTAGATGGCGACATCAACCACACCGTGTTCTCGTTCATACCGAACACAGCTGAGGTAGCTTACTACGGATTGCTCTCGGGCTTCAAGAAATGTCTCAACCGACAGAAGGTGCAGCAGATACAACAACTCGACCACGAACCGACCGACGAGGAACTGCACGCTATTCTCGACACATACGTGCGCTCCGAAAAGGTGGCGATAAAGGACATAAAGCTGCGCACCTTCATCACCGAAGGCAACTCGCGCAACGACCTCGCGTCGCACGTCTACGACATAACATACGGATGCATAGAGCCTGGCGTAGACAACCTCGTGGTGATAGACGACTCTATCGTGCGCGGAACGACGCTCAAGGAGAGCATCCTGCGCATCCTCGACCGCCTGCACCCGAAGAAGATTGTCGTCGTGTCGTCGGCTCCGCAGATACGCTACCCCGACTATTACGGCATTGACATGCCGCGTCTGGAGGAGTTCTGTGCCTTTCGTGCCACCATCGAACTGATACGCGAGCGCGGTATGAACGACCTGCTACAGCGCGTCTATGAGGCGTGCAAGCTCGAACTGCTCAAACCCAAAAGCATGATGCGCAACTGCGTGCGCGACATATACAAACCATTCACAGCGGAGGAGATAAACCGAAAAGTGGTAGATATGCTCCGACCGGAAGGTCTGAAGACACCGGTCGAACTCGTGTTCCAGTCGATAGACGGACTGCATGAAGCCATCCCCGACCACCACGGCGACTGGTACTTCACAGGCAAGTATCCAACGCCAGGCGGAACAAAACTCTGCAACCAGGCGTTCGTCAACTTCATCGACCGACAGAAGTAGGACAAGGCTTCGCATACATACATCGAAGTTGAGCCTTGGTGTTGTGACGAACACAAGTAGAATACACGTTTTGTGGTATAAAGAAGAGGATGAACTCCGAAACAACCATGAACAAACACGCCCTGAAAGGGCAAAAGTGAACACAGAGGATCGACTTTTGCGCTTCCAGGGCGTCTGTGCGCGATAAAACTAACAACGAATAAAAATTAATTCGAGAAGATATATAAATATGAGAAATGTAACTTTAGTATTGGAAGACGGAACCAAGTTCCACGGAAAGTCGTTCGGTTATGAAGCACCGGTGGCAGGCGAGGTAGTTTTCAACACTGCTATGATGGGATACCCGGAGTCGCTCACCGACCCTTCGTACGCCGGACAGCTAATGACTCTGACCTATCCGTTGGTTGGTAACTATGGTGTGCCACCGTTCACCACAGAGGAGAACGGACTGCCTACATTCATGGAGAGTGACAAAATCTACGCTTCGGCTATCATCGTGGCTGACTACAGCGAGCAGTACTGCCATTGGAATGCCGTAGAGAGTCTTGCCGAGTGGCTCAAACGTGAGCATGTACCGGGCATCACCGGCATCGACACGCGCGAACTTACTAAGGTGCTGCGCGAGCACGGCGTTATGATGGGTAAGATTATCTTCGACGACGAGCCCGAGAACGTGCCGACAGCCGAGTATGCTGGAGTTAATTTCGTGGATAAGGTGAGCTGCAAGGATATTATCCGCTACAACGAGGGTGCTAAGAAGAAGGTGGTGCTCGTCGACTGCGGCGTGAAGGCCAACATCATCCGCTGCCTCATCAACCGCGGTTGCGAGGTGATTCGTGTGCCTTGGAACTACGACTATACCGACATGGAGTTCGATGGCTTGTTCCTTGCCAACGGTCCTGGCGACCCCGACATGTGCGAGGCTGCAGTGAAGATTATCCAGAAGCAGATGAGCCTCTCCGACAAGCCTATCTGCGGTATCTGCATGGGCAACCAGCTCCTCGCTAAGGCAGCAGGCGCACATATCTACAAGCTAAAGTACGGTCACCGCTCACACAACCAGCCGGTGCGCATGGTAGGCACAGAGAAGTGCTTCGTAACATCGCAGAACCACGGCTACGCAGTAGACGCTAAGACGCTCGGTGCCGATTGGGAAGAGCTCTTCGTGAATATGAACGACGGATCGAACGAGGGCATTCGCCACAAGTCGAAGCCTTGGTTCTCAAGCCAGTTCCACCCGGAGGCTTGCTCAGGTCCGGTTGATACAGAGTTTATGTTCGACAAGTTCGTAGAGGCTATGAACTAACTGAAGAGTGAAGAACAAAAAGTGAAAATACAAATGTTTAAGTTTTGTGTTGTCGGGCGTAGCCTGATTAAGCATTAAACATTAATCATTAAACATTAGAATAAATGAAAGACGAAAATATAAAGAAAGTGTTATTGCTCGGTTCGGGTGCCTTGAAGATTGGCGAAGCGGGCGAGTTCGACTACTCTGGTTCGCAGGCGCTTAAGGCTCTGCGCGAAGAGGGCATAGAGACAGTGCTCATCAACCCGAACATCGCAACAGTGCAGACATCGGAAGGCGTTGCCGACCAGATATATTTCCTTCCCGTACAGCCTTACTTCGTAGAGGAAGTAATCAAGAAGGAGCGTCCTGACGGCATCCTCCTCTCGTTCGGCGGACAGACCGCGCTCAACTGCGGTGTTGAACTCTACCGCAATGGCATCCTCGACAAGTACAACGTGCGTGTGCTCGGTACACCGGTGCAGGCTATCATCGACACCGAAGACCGTGAGCTCTTCGTTGAGAAGCTCGACGAGATCGGCGTAAAGACTATCAAGAGCGAGGCTTGCGAGAACATGGAGCAGGCACGCAAGGCGGCTGCCGAACTCGGCTACCCGGTCATCATCCGTGCTGCTTACGCTCTCGGCGGACTCGGCTCTGGCTTCGCAGATAACGAGGAAGAACTCGTGAAAATCGCTGAGAAGGCGTTCTCGTTCTCTCCGCAGGTGCTCGTCGAGAAGAGTCTCAAGGGCTGGAAGGAGATAGAGTACGAGGTGGTGCGCGACCGCTACGACAACTGCATCACAGTCTGCAACATGGAGAACTTCGACCCGCTCGGTATCCACACTGGCGAGTCAATCGTTATCGCTCCATCGCAGACACTCACCAACTCTGAATATCACAAGTTGCGCGCTCTCGCTATCAAGATTATCCGCCACATCGGCATCGTGGGCGAGTGTAACGTGCAGTACGCCTTCGACCCGCAGTCGGAAGACTACCGCGTAATCGAGGTGAACGCTCGTCTGAGCCGTTCTTCTGCCCTCGCTTCTAAGGCTACGGGCTATCCGCTCGCCTTCGTTGCAGCAAAGCTCGGTATGGGCTACGGTCTGTTCGAGTTGAAGAACTCTGTGACAAAGACAACATCTGCATTCTTCGAGCCTGCACTCGACTACGTTGTCTGCAAGATTCCGCGTTGGGACCTCTCTAAGTTCCGCGGCGTAGACAAGGAGCTCGGCTCTTCAATGAAGTCGGTAGGCGAGGTGATGGCTATCGGTCGCAACTTCGAGGAGGCTATCCAGAAGGGTCTGCGTATGATTGGTCAGGGTATGCACGGCTTCGTAGAGAATAAGGAACTTGAGATTGACGATATCGACGCAGCTCTGCGCGAGCCGACCGACAAGCGTGTGTTCGTCATCTCTAAGGCTATGCATAAGGGCTACACCGTAGACCAGATTCACGAACTTACAAAGATCGACAAGTGGTTCCTCGAGAAACTCCAGCACATCATCGACATCGATGAGGCTATGAAGAAGTGCAACATAAACACTCTCGACAAGGAGCTCCTGCGCACCGCTAAGGTGTACGGCTTCACCGACTTCCAGATTGCGCGTGCCGTTGGTCTTGAGGACGAGCTCAAGTCGATGCGCAAGGCGTCGCTCGTCGTTCGCAACCGTCGTAAGAACTACGGCATTCTGCCTGTTGTTAAGCAGATTGACACCCTGGCTGCCGAGTATCCTGCACAGACCAACTATCTGTACGTTACATACGCTGGCGTGAAGAGCGACATCACCTTCGAGAACGACAAGCGTTCTATCATCGTGCTCGGTTCGGGTGCTTATCGCATCGGCTCTTCTGTAGAGTTCGACTGGTGTGGCGTTCAGGCTCTGAACACTATCCGCAAGGAGGGCTACCGCTCGGTTATGATCAACTATAACCCCGAGACCGTGTCTACCGACTACGATATGTGCGACCGTCTCTACTTCGACGAACTTACCTTTGAGCGCGTTATGGATATCATCGACCTCGAGCAGCCTAACGGCGTGATCGTGTCTACTGGCGGTCAGATTCCTAACAACCTCGCTGTGCTCCTTGACGAGCAGCACGTGCCTATCCTCGGCACAAAGGCGCAGGACATCGACAACGCCGAGGACCGTGCTAAGTTCTCGCAGATGCTCACCAACAACGGCATCAACCAACCTGAGTGGAGCGCACTGACAAGTATGGATGACATCGACCGCTTTATCGAGCGTGTGGGCTTCCCGGTACTCGTCCGTCCGTCGTACGTGCTCTCTGGCGCTGCCATGAACGTATGCTCTAACGAGGACGAGCTGAAGCGCTTCCTCCAGCTTGCGGCTAACGTGAGCGAGGACCACCCGGTTGTGGTGAGCAAGTTCATCGAGCACGCTAAGGAAATCGAGATGGACGCTGTGGCAAAGAACGGTGAGGTTATCGCTTACGCCATCTCTGAGCACATCGAGTTCGCCGGCGTTCACTCTGGCGACGCTACCATCCAGTTCCCACCACAGAAGCTCTATGTCGAGACCGTGCGCCGCTGTAAGCGTGTAGGCCGTCAGATTGCTAAGGAACTGCACATCAACGGTCCGTTCAACATCCAGTTCATGGCTCGCGACAACGATATCCTCGTTATCGAGTGCAACCTCCGCGCTTCGCGTTCGTTCCCGTTCGTGAGCAAGGTGCTCAAGATCAACCTCATCGAGCTTGCCACACGCGTAATGCTTGGCTTGCCGGTTGAGAAGCCGAGCAAGAATCTCTTCGACCTCGACTATGTTGGTATCAAGGCATCGCAGTTCTCGTTTAACCGTCTGCAGAAGGCAGACCCAGTGCTCGGCGTAGATATGAGCTCTACCGGTGAGGTAGGTTGCTTGGGCGACGACACCAATACCGCACTTCTGAAGAGTATGCTCTCTGTGGGTCATCGCATCCCGAAGAAGAACATCCTTCTCTCTACTGGTGGTGCTAAGCAGAAGGTGGCTATGCTTGACGCTGCAAAGATGCTCATCGACCACGGCTACAACCTCTATGCTACGGGTGGTACAAGCAAGTTCCTCACCGAGAACGGCATCCAGAACACACACGTGCTCTGGCCGTCTGAGGAGGGCGACGAGCCTAAGGCTCTCGACTTGCTGCACAATCACACTATCGACATGGTTGTGAACATTCCGAAGAACCTCACAAGTTCAGAGCTTACCAACGGTTACAAGATTCGCCGTGCTGCTATCGACCTCAACGTGCCTCTGATTACAAACGCACGCCTCGCAAGCGCATTCATCTATGCGTTCTGCACTACTAAGCTTGAGGATATCGGCATCAAGGCTTGGAGCGAGTATTAAAATAGGAGGGTATGGCATCCTTGCCATACCCACGCAGCCACCCTAAGGGGGTGCAGCGGTCTCCGCTGCACCAACCGAGCAATCATGTGTCAGCAACTTATTGCTGGGTGGATAGTATATAAAAAACGGATTTATCTGTTTGTGCAGCTTTGCAGCTAAGCAAACAGATAAATCCGTTTTTTTGTTTCTATACAATTCTTTCGCCTTTTCTTGCCGCTTATCCATAAAATTTATAAATTTGTGCGTTATACCCTTAATGATTATAGAAACAACCCGAAATAGAACCAACTACAGATGAAGAAAAGCGAACTATATAAATATTTGCTCGACTACTTCCGCGGCATCCACCTGGAGGTGACGACCGAACTGGAGTTCGGCAGCGTGTTCCAGCTGCTTGTTGCCGTTGTGCTCAGTGCGCAATGCACCGACAAGCGCGTCAACCAGGTGACCCCTGAACTCTTCGCCCACTATCCCGACGCACGCTCTATGGCAGAAGCCGACGAGTTTGAGGTGTACGAGTACGTGAAGAGTGTGAGCTATCCCAATGCGAAGGCGCGCCACCTCGTAGAACTCGCCCGCATGATACAGAGCGAGTACGGGGGTGAAGTGCCGCACGACTTCGACAGTCTGTTGCGCTTGCCAGGCGTAGGTCGTAAGACGGCTAACGTGATGCTGGCAGTGGCGTTCGGCGAGGCTGCGATGCCCGTCGACACGCACGTGTTCCGTGTGAGCCACCGTCTCGGACTCGTGCCGCGCACGGCTGACACGCCACTGAAGGTGGAGCAGCATCTTGTGAAGCACATACCTGCTGACGATCTTGCGAAGGCACACCATTGGCTGCTACTGCACGGCAGATACATCTGCACGAGTAGGAAAGCGCATTGTGAGAAGTGTGAGTTCAAGGCTGTGTGCCCGAGCTCTACGTGCAAGTAATGTGGCACGTTGCTGATCCGCATCGACCGACGCAGATGTCCGCATCGACCGACGCAGATGTCTGCATCGACCGACGCAGATGTCCGTATCGACCGACGCGGATGGATTTTTTACTACTAACGACGAATGAAAACAAACGGCAAGTTACAATTATATCCTTGTTTGCGCGTCGCCATGTGCCTCATTGCAGGCATATATGTAGGCGATGCGACGGCAGCCTGTGTGCCGCTCGTGCTGTGGCAGTGGTTGTTCGTCGGTTTGCTTGCTGTTGTCCTTTTGTTATATCTGCTCAATCGCCATGCTATAGTGCAAACCCTCATTTTGTTCGGCATTATGATGGCGGGCGGAGCGTGGCGCATAGCCTATGTAGAGCGCCAGCAAAGGTATGCCTTTTCGGGCGAAGAAGAAACGTATGAAGCGGTTGTCGTGGCGCAACCGATAGAGAAAAAGCGTTCGTTCAAGTGCGAGCTTGCCATTGTTCGGGGCAGGCTGGCTGGGCATAGGGTGAACGCCTACTTCCAGAAGAGCCATACCGATACCGCTGCGTTGTCGCTTACCATTGGCGATGGCATCACCGCGCAGTCCGTGTTCAGCCACTTCGACGATGACGCACGCGCTCAGCGTGGCGGTTTCAGTTGGCGTAGGCAGCGCATGGTGCGCGATATCGTTGCGCGAACGTTCATCGCTTCCGACGCTTGGAAGCGTGCAGAAGTAAGTGTTCGGGGGATGACCTGGCTCGGCAGATTGGGTTTGTCGCTGCAATCGTTGCGCCAAAGGCTGCTGCGACGATTGCGTGGTAGCTCTGTCTCCGAGGATGCGTATGCCACAATTGCGGCTATGACCCTCGGCGACAAGACCGCACTCACCACCCAGCTGCGTGAGTCGTATTCAAAAGCCGGTGTATCGCACGTGCTGGCACTCTCGGGTCTGCATCTCGGCATCATCTACGCCATGCTCGCACTGCTTCTTGGGCAGCGGCGTAACACGATGCTCGGACTTGTTGCTACCATCACCTTGATATGGCTTTTCGCCCTCATGGTCGGCATGTCGCCAGGTATAGTGCGCTCGGCTGCCATGTTCACGCTTTACACCTCTATGAGCTATCTCTCGCGCGAATACCTCACGCTGAACAGCCTTGCGGCTGCCGCCACGATAATCCTCGTGGCGAGTCCGGCGATGCTGTGGGATGTGGGTTTTCAGATGTCGTTCTTTGCGGTGTTGGGCATTGTGATTGGGCACGCAATGGCGAGACACAATCGTTTCTATGTGCGCTATTCGCGACGGGGAGTGGTGGGCAAGCTCGTGTCGCTCGTGTTCGTGTCGCTTGCAGCGCAGACGTTCGTGCTCCCATTGGTGATGTACTACTTCGGCAATGTACCGTTATATTTTATTCTTGCTAACATCGTGGCTGTTCCGCTCACCACCTTAATAATATATATGAGCATACTGCTCTTCGTATTGTCGCCGTTGTGTGCCCTTGGTACGTTGGCTGATGTCGCCTGGCAGTGGCTGGCGGCAGCGGTGGGGTGGTTGGCGAGTGGAATGAATAGCCTACTTTCGCTCATTGCCAAGCTGCCAGGTGCAAGTGTCGAGGGTGTGTATATAAGCGCAGTGCAGCTATTCGCGATGTATCTGCTCATAGCTGCACTGCTCTCTGTGTGGCGTTATTGCCAACGGATGTACGATTCGGCGCATGGCACACCGATTGATAGAATTTAGTCGGGTTACACCTTGAAGTAGTCCTCCAGCTCGTTCATGGCTTCCGCGTCGCGGTTGTCGAGGTCTTTTATTATCACACCGTGCTCAAGCAGTGCGATGCGTGTAGATATCTCGGTGGTGTGCTGCAGGTTGTGGCTCGACACAATCACCGTAGCTCCCGTCTCCTTGTTGTAGTCGAGCAGCACCTTCTTCAGCATATTCTGGCTTCTGGGGTCGAGGAAGTTGAACGGCTCGTCGAGAATAACCAGTTCGGGGCGGTTCAGCAGTGCGGCAATGATGCCCACCTTATGTCTGTTGCCGGCAGAGAAGTCGCGTATGTACTTCTTCTGGTTGAGTATCTCGCCGTTCATAAGTGGCTCGAAGCTGGTCAGGCGTTCTGCTATCTGCTCCTTCGTCATGCCCGACACACGTCCGATGAAGTCGAAGTATTCTTCTGCGGTGAGGAAGTCGATGAGGAAACCGTCGTCGATGTACGCACCGGTATATGCTTTCCAGTCCTCGCTCAGTGCCGGATTGATTGCCTCAGATGTGCTTTCCGTAGCAGGTTGCATTGTCACTACACCCTCGTCCGCCTTCAGAAGGTCGAGCATAAGGCGGAACAACGTTGTCTTGCCGGCACCATTGTTGCCGACCAGACCGAGGATGTCACCGTTGTTGACGGTGAAACTTTTAATGTCTACGGCAGTGTTCATGCCGAAGTGTTTCTCAAGATTGCAGAGTTCTATTTTCATATACTTCTAATTATAGGAGGGTATGGCATCTTGCCATACCCACGCAGATTGCTTCTTTAGGAGGGTATAGCATCTTGCCATACCCACGCAGATTGCTTCTTTAGGAGGGTATGGCATCTTGCCATACCCACGCAGATTGCTTCTTTAGGAGGGTATGGCATCCTGCCATACCCACGCAGATTGCTTCTTTAGGAGGGTATGGCATCCTGCCATACCCACGCTGATTGCGTTTTAAGGGTGCCTGGGTATGGCAGGATGCCATACCCTCCTATTCTAATTCTTGCTTAAGGAACTTTGCCGTGTAGCTCTCTTTGCACTCCGCCACTTCCTCCGGCGTTCCCTTTGCCAGCAGTTGTCCTCCACCGCGTCCGCCTTCGGGTCCCATATCGATGATGTAGTCGGCGAGCTTTATCACGTCGAGGTTATGCTCGATGATTATCACCGTGTTGCCGCGGTCAGCCAACTTCTGCAATACCTCCATCAGAATCTTTATATCCTCGAAGTGCAGACCCGTTGTCGGCTCGTCGAGGATGTACAGTGTCTTTCCAGTGTCGCGCTTGCTTAGCTCGGTGGCTAACTTCACACGCTGGCATTCGCCACCCGATAGCGTTGTCGAAGGCTGACCCAGCTTGATGTAACCTAATCCTACCTCCTTCACGGTCTTTATCTTCTGCAGAATGTTCGGCACGTTCTCGAAGAACTCCACCGCCTGGTTGAATGTCATATCGAGCACGTCGGCGATACTCTTGCCCTTGTAGCGCACCTCAAGCGTTTCGCGGTTGTAGCGTTTGCCGTGACACACCTCGCATGGCACGAGCACATCCGGCAGGAAGTTCATCTCTATGGTGCGGTAGCCGCCGCCTTTACACGTCTCGCAGCGTCCGCCCTTCACGTTGAACGAGAAGCGACCAGGCTTGTATCCGCGTATCTTCGCCTCGGGCAGATTGACGAACATGGCGCGTATGTCGTTGAACACGCCTGTATATGTAGCCGGGTTGGAACGCGGCGTGCGACCGATCGGCGACTGGTCGACGTTCACCACCTTGTCTATGTTCTCTATTCCCTCGATACTCTCGTAGGGCATCGGTTTCTTCAGCGAGCGGTAGAAGTGTTGCGAGAGTATCGGCTGCAGAGTCTCGTTGATGAGTGTCGACTTGCCCGAACCGCTCACGCCCGTCACTACGATGAGCTTGCCTAATGGGAACTCTACATCCACATTCTTCAGGTTGTTGCCCTTCGCGCCACGTATCACGATGCTCTTGCCGTTGCCTTCGCGTCGGTGCGTCGGTATCTCTATCTTGCGCAGTCCGTTGAGATAGTCGGCTGTTATGGTGTGCTCCTTCAGCATCTGCTCGGGTGTACCCTGGAACACTACCTCGCCACCACGGATGCCCGCCTTCGGACCTATGTCCACGATGTAGTCGGCGTTGAGCATCATGTCGCGGTCGTGCTCCACCACTACCACGGTGTTGCCCATGTCGCGCAGCTCCTTCAGCGAGTGGATGAGTCGGTCGTTGTCGCGCTGATGCAGTCCGATGCTCGGCTCGTCGAGGATGTAGAGCACGTTGACGAGCTGCGAGCCAATCTGCGTGGCAAGGCGTATGCGCTGGCTCTCGCCACCCGATAGCGTTGCCGACTGGCGCGATAGCGACAGATAGTCGAGACCTACGTCGAGCAGGAAGTTGATGCGCGTCTTTATCTCTTTCAGTATCTCCGTTGCGATGGCAGTCTGACGGCTGTCAAAGTGCGATTCCGCCTCGTCGAGCCACTGCTTCAGTTGCAGAATGTCCATGCCCGACAGCTCCGCTATGTTCTTGTCCCAGATGCGATACGACAGAGCTTCGCGGTTGAGGCGTGCGCCGTGACACTCCGGACACTCCGTTACGGCGAGGAACTGCTCCGCCCATTTCTGTCCCGACTGCGAGTCGTCGTTCTCCATCACGGTGCGCAGATACTTCATCACACCGTCGAACGTGCAGAAGTAGTCGCTCGACGTGTGCACAACGTCCTTGCTGATGCGTATCGTTTCGAGCGAACCATAGAGCACTTCGTTGAGCGTGTCCTCAGGCACCTCGCTGACGGGTGTCTTCAGCGTGCACTCGGCAGCCTCGAGTATAGCTCCTATCTGCCAGAATATCATCTGGTTCTTGTACTTGCCGAGCGGCACGATAGCCCCGTCGTATATCGACAACGAGTCGTCGGGTATCACCTTCTTCATGTCGATCTCGTTGACGTAGCCCAGTCCCTTGCACTTGTGGCAAGCACCTTCGGGCGAGTTGAACGAGAACATATTCGGTGCAGGGTCGCGATAGGATATGCCCGACGTGGGGCACATCAGTCGCTTTGAGAAGTTCTTTGCCACGCCCGTGTCCTTGTCGAGAATCATAATCAGTCCGTCGCCCTCGCGCATAGCCGTAGCCACAGTCTTGCGCAGGCGGTCGTCGAAGCCCTCGCGCATCTGCATCTTGTCTATAACCACCTCAATGTTGTGGTTCTTGTAGCGGTCGGTCTTCATGCCGCTCTTTATCTCAGTTATCTCTCCGTCGATGCGCACGTACAGGTAGCCCTTGCGTCGCAGCGTCTCGAAGAGTTCGCGGTAGTGACCCTTGCGCTGTCTGATGAGCACGGCGAGTATGTAAATGCGCTTGCCGGCATAGTCAGAGTTGATCATGTCGACGATGCGCTCCTCCGTGTACTTCACCATCTTCTCGCCAGTGACGTAGCTGTAAGCTGTTCCGGCACGAGCGTAGAGCAGACGCAGATAGTCGTATATCTCGGTTGTGGTGCCCACCGTAGAGCGTGGGTTCTTGTTGGTTGTCTTCTGTTCGATGGAGATAACCGGACTTAAGCCTGTTATCTTGTCCACATCGGGCCGCTCCATTCCGCCGAGGAAGTTGCGTGCGTATGCCGAGAACGTGTCGATATATCGGCGTTGGCCTTCGGCATAAATAGTGTCGAAGGCAAGCGACGACTTGCCCGAACCGCTCAGTCCGGTTATCACCGTGAGCGAGTCGCGTGGTATCTCCACGTCTATGTTCTTCAGGTTGTGGACGCGTGCGCCCCAAATGTTTATCTTTTCTCCCATAACTACTATTCCGTTGGATTAACTCCGCTGGTTTCTGTATATCCGCGCAGTAGGTTTACGTCCTTCTTGATGGTGTACTTTCTGCCGTCGGCACCCTTCGCTTTCACGAACACGAAGTAGACACCCTGCTTCACATCCTTGCCGTTGAACTTGCCGTCCCATCCTCCGGCAGGGTCGTGCCACTCGTACAGCTTCTGCCCCCAGCGGTTGAAGATGTAGGCATCGAACTCCACGATGCTTTGGTAGTTGCTCTTGGCGCGATACACGTCGTTGATGCCGTCGCCGTTGGGCGAGAAGGCGTTCGGCATCTCGAGCTTGCTCTCCGAGATCTGTATCGTTATCGGCTGCGCATCCTGCCAGTAGTCCTTGGTGTATGCCACGGTGTCGGTGCCGTTGATGAATGTAGCATAGAGCACAATGCGGTGCGAGCCAGCCTCGGTGAAGGTGTACTCCGTCTCCTCCTCGTAGCGCACGAGGTAGGGTTGCGTTGCACCCTCTTTGGTGAAGCGCCACTCGTAGTGGGGCGTGTACGCACCGATGTTCTCCGCGTTGGCGTGGAACACCACCGTGAGCGGAGCCGAACCCGAATAGCTTGTGCCCGTCTCTTCGCCTTCGTCGGTTGTGAATGTGGCTTGTGGGTCGATGGTCGGCACTTCGTCGGCGTAAGCCTGTAGCGTAGTGCAGAGAATCAACAATAATAGTGTTCTGATGTATTTCATTGTCTACTTGTTTACTTGTCTACTCGTCAACTTGTCGCTCGTCAACTCGTAATGCAAAGTTACTTATTATCTCGCACACAGCAAAACGCTGCGACTTATTTATAACGTTATTTATGAACAAAGATTTTTGCAAACAATATATTTTGTGTACTTTTGCAATGTTAATTAAACAGAATATAGAAATGAGACGTAGTATCAGAATTCTCTTCTTGTTGTGCGCCTGGTTGCTGGCATCGTCAGTAGTGGCGCAGACCGCTAAGTGGCAGGACTTGTATAAGGTGAAGAAGAAAGACACAATATACGGCATTGCCCATAAATACAACATCACTATCGAAGAGCTTATGCAGGCAAACCCCGACATGCAGAAGCCCGACTATGTGCTGAAGAAAGGCGAACAGCTGCTCATACCGTTTTCTAAGCAGACACCGAACGCTGCACAGAAGCCCACCGCTCCCACGTCAACCGCCACGCGTCAGCGCATTGCTAACACCGTGAACGTAGGTGTGATGTTGCCGCTGCACAACGTGGATGGCGACGGACAGCGCATGATAGAATACTACCGTGGTGTGCTCATGGCGTGCGATAGTCTGCGTAGTCAGGGCATCAACACCAACATCTTTGCATGGAACTTGTACAAGGATGCGGATGTTAGCCCCGTGCTTGCCGATGCCAATGCCAAGAACTGCAACCTCATCTTCGGTCCGCTGTACACCAAGCAGGTTAAGCCGATAGCCGACTTCTGTCGCAAGCACGGCATACGCCTCGTCATTCCGTTCTCTATCAACGGTGGCGACGTGGAAACCAACGACCATATCTTCCAGGTGTATCAGAGCCGAATACTCACCGCAGAACTTTCAGCGAATGCGTTTATGAACCGCTTTAAGGATGCTCACCCCGTGTTCGTCGACTGCAACGACTCGACGAGCGACAAGGGAATCTTCACCTCTGAGCTGCGCAAGCGCTTGGAGGCAGCAGGCTCGAGCTATAACATCACCAACCTCAAATCGTCGCCGGAAATGTTCGCCAAGGCGTTCAGCGCGGTGAAGCAGAATGTTGTGATACTAAACACTGGTCGCTCGCCGCAGCTCAACTCCACATTGGCTAAGCTGAACGTTCTGCGTGCCACGTTCCCGAATGTTCGGATAGCACTCTTCGGCTACAACGAGTGGTTGATGTATAAGCGTGTATATCAGGACTATTATTATAAGTACGAGGCGTACATCCCCACAGCATACGTCTACAACGAGTACGCTCCAGCCACCGCCAACTTGGAGCGCAGCTACCGCCAGTGGTTCAAGTCGGACATGCGTCAGGCTCTTCCACGCTTCGCCCTCACTGGCTACGATCAGGCGCAGTTCTTCATTCGTGGCATCAACAAGTATGGCGCAAAGTTTGAAGGCACACATCAGCAGAACACATACACTCCGTTGCAGACTCCGCTGAAGTTCAAGCGTGTCAGCAATGGCGGTATGCAGAACAATAGCTTCATACTGTTGCACTATAAGCCGAATCGCACTATAGAGACCATCTCGTATTAAAAGTAAAAAAGTAAAAGAGTAAAAAATAGGAGGTATGGGCATCTTGCCCATACCACGCACCCACAAAAGTATATCTTTTAAAAGTAAAAAGAGCCCCTCCCAACCCTCCCCGTCGGGGAGGGCTTGGCTGCTCTTCCTCGGCTTAGGAGGCTTAGAAAGGCTTAGTTCTGCTTAAACGCAGCCTTCAGGCGGCTTGTAGAAAATACACAGAAAAACCCAATAAGGATAAATGTTCAAAGTAAAGATATTAAGACATGGCATCCTCGCGTTGCTGTTGCTTGTGGCGACAGGCGTTAGTGCGCAGGTGGGCGACCATCGCAACGACTTCGCTCTCGGTGTCAACGGTGGCTACGTGATGAGTAGCGTGGGCTTCGTGCCTAAGGTTACGCAGGTGCAGCACCCGGGCTTCACCGCCGGACTCTCCTTTAAGTACACTTGCGAGAAGTACTTCAAGACATATTGCTCCGTGTATGCCGAGCTCAACTATGCTCGCATCGGATGGAAGGAGAGCATCCTCGACGTTAAAGACCAGCCGGTCATCAACCCCGTGACGGGTGTGGCTGAGGCTTATCAGCGCGACATCAACTACATACAGTTGCCGGTGTTCGCCCACTTGGCATGGGGTAAGGAGCGTAAGGGCTTGCAGTTCTTCTTCCAAGCCGGACCGCAGTTTGGCTATATGCTTGGCGAGTCGACAAAGACCAACTTCGCCTTGGCTGACCGCAACACCACCGATCGCGCCAATCAGACGTGTGCGCAGGACACGATGGCAGTGGAGAACAAGTTCGACTACGGCATCGCTGCTGGCTTAGGTGTGGAGTGGAGCATACCGCGTGCTGGTCATCTGCTGCTCGAAGGCCGCTACTATTACGGCTTGGGCAATATCTACGGCGACTCGAAGCGCGACTACTTCGCACGCTCCAACCACTCGAACATCATTGTGAAGCTCACGTGGCTCTTTGATCTAAATTAGGGGGCACGCCTCGGTACATTCTCATAGGGGGTGCACTTGTCTCAAGTGCACCAACGTTTTATCGGTGTATTCTATTAGGTTGGTGCACTTGAGACAAGTGCACCCCCTGAAATTACCTCTTTAACTTCAATCCCGTCCACAAACACCACACGGCAGCAATGCCGAAGAAGAATATGAAGACGTAGGTGGCGGTGTTTTGCATGTAGATGCGACAGGTGTGCACCTCGAGTGCCACGTTCCAAAGCGACATTGGCAAGTGGCGCAGCCGTTCGGGTTGCGCTATCTTCGCAGTACCTTCATAGTAATCAGTCACAACCTCTGTGGCTGATTTTTTTGTGCCCTCACCGTTCGTGCCACGATGCTCAACAGCACTGCGGAAGTCGGCACTGTAGCCAGCTATCGCCTTGTTGCCGAACGGTGCGCCCTGCTTCTTCGGCGACGGCTTGCCAGTGAAGTAGTCGACAGAGCTGCCCGTGCGGCGGTTCCATACGTGCATACCGCTGAACGAACCGCATAGCCACATGCCGTCCTCGCGCTGCTGCCACACGTTCAGTCCCATCACGTTCTGTGGAGGAGCACTTGCTATATGCTGTGGACGTGGAGCGTTGATGTCGCTGCCCAATGAGTAGAAGCCTTCAGACGTTGACAGAAGCCAGTCGCCCATCACGGCATCGTAGCGCAAAAGGCGCAGCTTGTCGTGCCACGCATTCCGGCTCTTCAGCGTAGTGAACGGTAGGGTAGGCACCTTCGTCAGTGCGAGTGCCACCATCACCGGTGGGCGCAGACACCAACCCGTGATGCAGATGAACAGCGTGGCGACTATCGTCTTGCGTCCCACGAGGTCGTGCCAGCGTAGCGTGTGCTTCATCGTGCGCCCCTTGCTCTGCCAGCGGTGCTTCGTGGTGCGCAGGCAGAAGAATGCGATGCCCGTTAGTATCAGCACGATAAGCACCACGGCTATTGCGTCGACAACGAGTTTGCCGGCGAAGCCGAACAGCTCGCCGCTATGCAGCAGCCATATCGTGCGGAACGCCGTTGCGCGGTCTTTATAGTCGGGCGGGGCAGGTAGGGCTACGCAGCCGAACTGCTTGTAGGGCGGCACGGCTACGTATGCGTGCGAGCGGCTCAGCACCACGAGCGTGTCGCCGTGCGAAGCGATGTCGGTCAGTCGCTCGTCCTGGTCGACAAGCGGCAGCTGTACGGTGTGCCACTTGCCGTGCATACCGAAGCGGTAGAGCGCGAACGGCGACACGGCGAACATGCGTGTTGAGGCTCCGCTGCCCACGGTCGTCACGTTGCGTATCTGTCGGTAGTCGGCACCCGTAGGCAGTCCGTCGTTGAAGTCGGCAATCTGCGTGGCAGTGGAGTCGGCAAGGAACATGCCCGACGCACCATATATTAATATGTGTGAGTCGAACGGCAGCGTGCCGCGCATCAGTCCGCCGTTCCACTGGCGATACTCGTAGCGCGAGGGCAGCAGCGTGCGCGACACGTTGATGTCGCTGATGAGCTGGCGGTGGTTGAGCAGTATGCCCGAGATACAGAACATCAGCAGGAAGAAGCTGATGAGCAGTCCGAACCATTTGTGTTGTTGTATGAGTTTTCGTTTGTTCATATTGTTCTGTCTTATAGGGGGTGCAGTTGTCTCAACTGCACCAATTAATATAATTTGCATTCTACATTGTGGAGGGTGTGTCAAAACTAAAATATTTGGCAAATTGAATAGCAAACGGTTCTAATCGTAGGAGGCTACGGCATTCCTGCCGTAGCCATTAGTAACTGAAATACAACTGTTTGCAATGACTACGGCAAGAATGCCGTAGTCTCCTACAGTTAGCCATTCATCACAATTCTATAGTTTTGACACACCCTCCCCTAAGCAAGTGTTTCCGTTTTAGTCTGCAAAGTTATTAAGAAAGTTTCGTACTTGCAATCCTTATTTGTTGTGATTTCTCGACTTTTGGCACCGTTCGCGTCCGTCGCCCGATCGGATTCCGTCCGCCGTCCGATCGGATTCCGTTCGCCGTCCGATCAGATTCCGTTCGCCGCCCGATCAGATTCCGTTCGCCGTTCGATCGGATTGCGTTCGCCGTCCGATGCACAACAGCAGCAATACATCGTCCAAAAGCCTACCACCACGCCCCGATAAAGCCCCCACAACTATATAATTGCTATATTTTGTTACGAAAAGATGACATACATTTGGCAAATAGAATTATTCTTCTTAAATTTGTAAGTTGTGATATTATAACTACGGAAAAATAACTTAATCAATAAAAACAATACAATTTATGTTTGAAAATCAACCAAAAGGTCTGTGGGCATTAGCCTTGGCAAACACTGGTGAGCGTTTCGGCTACTACACCATGCTTGCTGTGTTCTTACTCTACTTGCAGGCTAACTTCGGTTATGCTACCGGAACAGCAAGTACAATTTACTCAACTTTCCTGATGATGGTCTACTTCCTTCCTATCATTGGCGGTATCGCAGCCGACAAGTTCGGTTTCGGCAAGATGGTGACAAGTGGTATCTTCATCATGTTCATCGGTTACCTCGTACTCTCGCTTCCGCTTGGCAAGGACATGGTGGCAGCAGGAGCAATGGGCCTTGCGCTCGTCCTGATAGCTTTCGGTACGGGTCTGTTCAAAGGCAACTTGCAGGTGATGGTAGGTCGTCTGTACGACGAGCCGAAGTATGCGCAGAACCGCGACTCTGGTTTCTCGCTCTTCTACATGGCTATCAACATCGGTGCGATGTTCGCTCCTACAGCAGCTATCAAAATTATGGATTGGGCACAGGCAAGCCTCGGTGTGTCGGTAGAAGATTCTTACCACTTCGCTTTCGCCGTAGCATGTGCATCGCTCATCGTTAGTATCGCTATATATTATATCTTTGGTTTCACCTACAAGCACGTGCTTGCTTCTGAAACAAAGAAGAAGGACGACGACTCTTTGGAGCGTAAGGATTTCAACGAGCTCTCTCCGGCGGAGACAAAGGAGCGCATCGTTTGCTTGTGCCTTGTGTTTGCTGTGGTTATCTTCTTCTGGATGGCATTCCACCAAAACGGTGCTACCCTGACACTCTTTGCTCGCGACTATACACAGACCACTTCTGAGGGTCTGCAGTCAATGGCGTTCGACGTGCGCAACCTCGTGGCTTGCATCTTCGTGGTTTACGCAAGCTTCGGACTCGCTCAGAGCAAGACCTTCAAGGGCAAGCTCGTTTCGCTCGGCGTTATCGTTGCTGCTATCTCATACCTCTTCTATGCTTACAATGCTCTTGAGGGTGCAGTAGACGTTAAGGCTCCTATCTTCCAGCAGTTCAACCCGTGCTACGTGGTGGCATTGACACCGGTGAGTGTGGCTATATTCTCTTGGCTCAACAAGATTGGCAAGGAGCCGACATCGCCTGAGAAGATTGGTTTGGGTATGCTTGTAGCTGCTCTCGGCTTCGTATGGATGGCTGTAGGCTCTATGGGTCTTGAGTTGCCGCTCACACAAGGCGACCCTGCTACTGAGGGCACTCGCGTAAGTGCTAACCTCCTCATCTCTACATACCTCATCCTCACCTTTGCCGAGCTTCTGCTCTCGCCGATCGGCATCTCGTTCGTAACGAAGGTGGCTCCTCCGAAGTATGCAGGTCTGATGATGGGTCTGTGGTTCGGTGCTACTGCTATCGGCAATCAGCTCGTAATGCTCCCAGGCATCATGTGGGGTCAGAACCTCAGCCTTGTTACTATCTGGGGCGTTCTGGCAGGCATCTGCTTGCTCTCTGCAGTCTTCATCTTCTCTATCATCAAGAAGCTGAACAAGGTTAGCTAATTATAGGGGGTGCAGTTGTCTCAACTGCACCAATTAATATAATTTGCATTCTACCTTGTTGGTGCAGTTGAGACAACTGCACCCCCTATATAAAAATCGCCCACAAGCTCAATCGAGCTTGTGGGCGATTTGCGGTATATATACCTTATAATATATTACATCGCGCTATGCCTGCCTGGCGTACCTAACGTAATCACTTCGCAATCCTTCATTGTTGCTCCGTCGATGGTGAGTCGGACGAGGGTGCGCTCCGTCTGCCATCCCTGCAGCCCGGCTGCTCCGGGGTTGATATGCAGCAGTCCGAGCAGTGGGTCGTTCTTTATCTTCAGTATGTGCGAGTGTCCGCTGATGAAGAGCTTCGGCGGTCGCTCCATTATCTGTCGGCGTATGCTCGGGTCGTACTTGCCGGGGTAGCCACCGATGTGCTTCATCAGTACCTCCACCTCCTCACACTTGAAGCGCAGCACCTCGGGGAACATAAGGCGCAGGTCGCCGCCGTCGCAGTTGCCGCAGACGGCACGCAGCGGACGAAACTCAGCCAAGCGCTCCGCGAGCACCGTAGAGCAGATGTCGCCACAGTGCCATATCTCGTCGCATGGCTCGAAGTATTTCAAGTAGCGGTCGTCCCAGTAGGAGTGGGTGTCGCTGATTATGCCTATCTTTTTCATCGTTTCATTCTCCTTCTTATAAAGTCGGCTATGAACTCCTTCGTGCCTTCGGGTCCGAGGCGCGACGCATTGATGCAGAGGTCGTAGCTTGCGCTGTCGCCCCACGTCTTGCCCGTGTAGTAGTTGTAGTAGGAGGAGCGTGTGCTCTCCTTGTCGCTGATCAGCTTGTGTGCCTCCTCTGCCGAGCAGTTGTGTCGCTTGCAGATGTTGCTGACGCGCTCGTCGAGGTCGGCTGTGATGAACACCGTCACCAAGTTCGGCTTGTCGCGCAGCACATAGTCGGCACAGCGGCCTACGAACACGCACGACGACTCGTCGGATGCCTTGCGTATGGCGTCGCTCTGTATGCGGAACAGACTCTCCTGCGAGAGTCCGTTGTCGTAGAACGACGAGTCGGAGATGAACGGCACGTGCATGTGGAATATCTGGTCGAGGAAGCCCTTGCGCTCGTCGTTCTTCTCGAAGAACTCGGGACTGAAGCCGCTCTCCTTGGCAGCCAGCTCAAGCACTTCGCGGTCGTAGAACGTGCAGCCGAACTCCTCTGCCAGCATCTTTGCTATCGTTCTGCCGCCACTGCCAAGCTGGCGGCCTACGCTGATTATAAGTTTATCGTTGTTCATGTCTCTTTGCTTTAGTTTGTTAATGTAGCTGTCGGTTATACTGCTGCCCCCTCAGCTTGCGCCGCCTTGAACTTCTTCACGTACTTCGTGAGCAGCACTATTGCCACAACGAACGAGATGACATCGCTGATGGGCTGCGCGAGCCACACGCCGTCGGTTTGGTAGAAGTTGGGCAGTACGAGCAATGCCGGCAGGAAGAACAGGAGCTGGCGCGAGAGCGAGAGCAGCATGCTTATCTTTGCCTTGCCGATACTCTGGAAGAAGCCCGTGCTTGCCATCTGTGCGCCCACTAATGGGAAGGTGAGCATGGTGACGATGATGGCACGCTCCGAGATGCGGATGAGTGTCTCGTCGGAGGTGAACAGGCGTGCGCACTCGTAGGGTATGGTCTGTGCAATAGCCCAGCCGACGGTGGTGATGAGCACCGCGCCCGTCATGGTGTACTTCAGTACGCGCAGCAGACGGTCGTAGTTGCGTGCGCCGTAGTTGTAGCCTGCGATTGGGAACATGCCCTGATTCATGCCCATGTTTATCATTATGAAGATGAACGCAATCTTGTTCGTAATGCCGAACGCGCCCACTGCAAGGTCGCCACCGTGGAAGGTGAGTGCCTTGTTGATGAAGATGATGACGATGCACGAGCAGGCGTTCATGGCGAACGGCGAGATGCCGATGGCTATGATGTTCTTGATGATGTGCGACACGGGGCGGTAGATGCCGCGCTTGAAGTGGACGATGCACTGCGGATTGCTGAATATCCTCAGCTGCCAGCACAACACCGCAGCCTGCGCAATGATTGTGGCGAGAGCCGCTCCGCCTATACCCATGTGCAGCGGCCAGATGAATATTGGCGAGAGTATGGCGTTGAGCACCACCGTCATTATTGATGCCATCATAGCCGAGCGTGGCTTCGACGCAGCACGCAGTATGGCATTCATGCCGAAGAACATGTGCGAGATGGCGTTGCCGGCGAGCGTGATGACCATATACTCGCGTGCGTAGGGTAGGGTGGCATCGCTTGCGCCGAAGAAGCGCAGGATGGGGTCGAGGAAGAGAAGCGATATGATGCTGAACGCAACGCCGATGATGACGTTCAGCGTGAAAGCATTACCGAACACACGCTCGGCGGTGGCGTAGTCTTTCTGTCCCAACTTCACCGATATGCACGTAGAAGCACCTACGCCCACACCGGCACCAAACGCCGCTGCGAGGTTCTGTAAGGGGAATGTAACGGCAAGGCCGCTGATGGCGAGTGCACCGCAGCCTTGTCCGATGAATATACTGTCTGTCATGTTGTAGAGCGACGCCGCCGTCATGGCAGCGATGGCGGGCAGCGCGTACTGCATCAGCAGCTTGCCCACGGGCTTTGTGCCCAGCTCAAGAGTAGCCTGTTTGCTGTTATCCATAAAAACCTATTGAGTGTGAGGGGTGTTCTGTTGATAACTACTCTCCGTAAATCTCTCTCAGCTTAGCCTCCAGCTGCTCGCCTCTGAGGTCGGCTGCGATAATCTTGCCAGTAGGGTCGACAAGGTAGCTTGCCGGTATCGAGCGTATGCCGTACACCTGACCGGCTACGCTCTGCCAGCCTTTAAGGTCGGAGAGGTGAACCCAGTCGAGCTGCATCTCGGCGATGGCCTTCTTCCAGTTCTCGAGCTTGTTGTCGAACGACAGACCAACCACGTTGAAGCCCTTCGACTTGTACTTGTCGTAGGCTGCCTTCACGTGAGGCATCTCCGCACGGCATGGTCCGCACCACGAAGCCCAGAAGTCGATGAGCACGTAGTTGCCCTTACCGCAGTACTCCGAGAGCTTGTGCGGATTGCCGTTGACATCGTTCTCGGTGAGGTCGGTGAACGGCTTGCCGATGATGCCTGCCTTCTTGACAAGCATAGCCAGATACTGGCGTGCAGGAGCAAGCGCAGGGTGCTTGGCATAGGCGTACTTCTCGTTGAGTATCTCCTGCAAAACCGGGAACTCCACGTAGTACATCACGTTGTTGACGAAAGCCACGGGGATGAGGTTGTCCTTGTTCTCCTTGATGATTTCGAGCGAACGGAGCGATACGCTTTCCGAGATGTCGTTAAGCTTCGGACCGAGCTCGTTGGCGAGCTTCTGCAGCTCTGCCTCGCTCATGCCGCTCTGCTGAGCCTTTGTAAACTGGGCGTAGAGAGCCTGCGCCTCACTGCCGAGGGCATCTATCTCGCGGTCGTAGGCGTTGAGCTTGGTGTTCTGCTCCGAGCCGGTGAGCGTTTTCTTCTCAAGGTCGGCAACGATAGGTGTGCCGTCGTTGAAGAATGCGCAGTATTCCTTCTTGGTAATGGTGAGTCCGAGCAGTGCGTCCTTCTCTGCCGAACCCTTCAGCGCAAACTTGCCGTCTTCGACGGTGGCACTGTCGATTGCGGTCGGGCGATTGCCGTTTACGTCCATTACATATACCTTACTAACACCTGCTTGGCAGGTGCCTTTAATGCTATACTCCGTACCAGGAATTGATTGCGCGCAGGCTGTCAGTGTGATGACAGCGAATGCGAGTGTTGAAAGAATTGATCTCATGTGTAAAAATTATTGGTTTATTAATTTTGCAAATATACTGATTTTATGTGTAACGGCAAATATTTGAGTCCGCTTTTTTCATTGTTCGCCGATGTGCTGGCCTACTACATAGCCCATAGTCCATGCTGCTTGCAGATTGAAACCTCCAGTGATGGCATCAACATCGATCACCTCGCCGGCGAAGAAGAGTCCGGGGCAGTGCTTGCTCTGCAGCGTGTGCATGTCTATCGACGAGAGCGAGACACCGCCACATGTCACGAACTCGTCGCGGAAGCGGCCCTTGCCCGTGATGCGGTATATGTCGTTGGTGAGTGTTTCCACGATGCGGTTGAGGTTCTTCTTGCCCAATTCGCCCCACTTGCGTGTGGGGTCGTTCTGCGTCTTCTGCAGCAGGTAGACCCACAGGCGCGATGGCAAGTCGAACGGGCGTATCGTGGCAAGCTGCTTCTGTGGGTTGCGTGTGGCGATGGAGGCTATCTCCTCCTCCGTCACGTTGCGTCTACTCTCGCCCGTCCAGTTGATTGCCACGTCCGTCTGGTAGTTGTGCTCCTGCAGATAGCGTGCGGCATGAGCAGAGAGCTTCAGCGCAGCCGGTCCACTCATGCCCCAATGGGTGACGAGCAGCGGACCCTCAGCGCGGAACTTCGTGCCGGGCAGCGACGCGATGGCGTCTTCAACCACGGTGCCCATGAGCGTAAGGAAACTGCGGTCGGCTATGTTGAACGTGAAGAGCGACGGCACGGGCGTAGCTATATCATGGTCTAAGCGTGCGAACACGTCGAGTCCTTCGCCCTTCGGAGCACCGCCCGTGGCGATGGCAACACGGTCGAAGTCGGCTTCTTTACCACCGGCGAACGTGAGGTGGAATGTGCCGTCGGCGTTCTGGCTGATGTCCTTCAGTTGGTAACCGCCCAGCTGCTTCACGCCGAGACGCGAGGCAAGCGTGGTGAGACAGTTGACGATGCTCATTGCATCCTGCGAGACGGGGAAGACGCACTCGTCTTCCTGCGTGGTGAGTGGCACGCCTTCGCGCTCGAACCATGCGTAGGCTGCGTGGTGGTCGAAGCGTTTGAAGAGACGTTTCATGAGTTTGTCGCCACGCGGATAGGCGTGCTTAGGGTCGCTGATCTGCTCGAAGGAGTTGGTCAGGTTGCAGCGACCGCCACCCGTGATGGCTACTTTGGCGAGCATCTTCTGGTTCTTCTCGAAGATGGTGATGTCGGTGTCGGGATAGTTGCGCTTCGCTTCTATTGCTGCAAAGAAGCCGGCTGCGCCACCTCCGATAATGGCTATGTGTAGTGGCATGATGCTGTGGTGTTGAGGTGTTGAGATGTTGTGGTGTTGAGATGTTGTGGTGTTGCCTTCAAGGGGGGGCACTTGTCTCCGCTCGGCTTTGCCGCTTGCCAGAGCAAGAAGTGCACCAGCGTATTCTATAATATTGAGGTAGTGACAATACCTTGTCGTTTTCTTGTGCTTTTTAGGTCGCGTGGTATGGGCAAGATGCCCATACCTCCTATTTTTACCTTTTTACTCTTTTACTTTTTTACTTTTAAAAGCTCCTTGCCACGTGTCGAGTTCCTTCATTCTGTTCACAAGTCGGTTGGTGAACTCATGGTTCTTTATGCCCCATTTTGGAGCAATGAGCATGTCGGCAGGCGACTGGCTGACGAAGCGTTCCACGATGATGTCGCTGCGCAGACGCTCGAGGTAAGCAATGCAGGTGTCGATATACTCGTCGGGCGTGAAGAGCTTGAAAGGTTTTTGCGTGTATTCGTCGGCGAGCTGCGTGCCACGAATGATTTGCAACTGGTGTATCTTCAGAATGTCGAGCTTCAGTTGCGACACTATCGAAGCTTGGCGTATGTTCTCATCGCGGTCTTCGCCAGGCAGTCCGAGTATGATGTGTCCACCGGTGAGAATGCCACGGTCGTGCGTTAGTTCTATTGCCCGTCGGCTACACTCGAAGTCGTGCCCACGGTTAATGTGGCGCAGCGTGTTGTCGTTTACCGACTCGATGCCGTACTCCACGATGAGGAACGTGCGGCGGTTTAGCTCTTCCAGATAGTCGAGCAGCTCGTCGCTAATACAGTCGGGGCGTGTACCGATGACCAGTCCCACTACGTCGTCCACAGCCAACGCCTCCTCGTAGCGCAGTTTCAGCACGTCGAGTGGGGCATAGGTGTTGCTATAAGCCTGAAAGTAGGCGAGATATTTCATGTCGGGATACTTACGACGGAAGAACGCCTTGCCCTCTTCCATCTGCTGCGCTATCGGTTTCGACGGTTGGCAGTAGGATGGGTTGAACGTGCGGTTGTCGCAGAAGATGCATCCACCGTGTGATAAGGTGCCGTCTCTGTTTGGGCAGGAGAACCCTGCATCTACAGAAATCTTCTGTACACGGAACGGAAATTGCTGGCGTATCCACTGACCGTAGTCGTTGTATGGCTTGTCTTTAAACAGTTCTGTCATTATTTTGTTTATTGTTCCTTTTCCTTTTTTACTTTTATATAGGCTGCGTGGTATGGGCAAGATGCCCATACCTCCTACTTTTTACCTTTTTACTCTTTTACTTTTTTAGGCTGCATCGGTGGTGCAAAGTTACTTGAAATAACCCATATCCACATTATTTTATACAATTGTTTTGCGATGTAGTAATGTTTTTGTACTTTTACACCTCATAAATCAGATTGCTATGAGAACTAAGAACGAAGAAAAATGGTTGAGTCACTATAAAGCACTTCGCTGTTACCTTGAAGCAAATCATCAACTGCCCGATAAGAAAAAGGTAGAAAACCGCGGACTCCTCAACTGGTGGAAGTATAATAAAAGGCTTTTGAAAACTGGTCGACTCACCGAAGAACGACTCGAATTGTTGCGTCAGCTGAATGCTCTGCGCTACAACAAACTTCTCGAACTTTAATGGGAAGTAGTCAAAAATAGACTGTTTTGGGAGCTGATGAGGTGCTAAAAGTGTGTTTTTTGCTATGATTTGAAAAATAATTGCGAAAATATTTGGTGGTCTCGCTAAAAAGTCATACCTTTGCACTCGCAATTCAGAAATGCTTCTATTGCTAATCTGAATGCGTGGTTAATATCGCGGAGTGGAGCAGTTGGTAGCTCGCCAGGCTCATAACCTGGAGGTCGCATGTTCGAGTCCTGCCTCCGCAACTACAAATGGTCGAAATTCCTTTATACAAAGGAACTTCGACCATTAATCGTTTATGGGCGTTGCGGAGACTCGGACGGTAGCTCGGACGCTTTGTGGATCAAATAATGGATCAAATAATATTGTTGTGTTTTTAACAATCCAATATTATTGTTTATCTTTGCGTCATGAATAGAACTCAGCCCATAGATTACAAGTCCGTATTGTCCTTGTTTCTTCCCGCAGGACTCCTTGACTATTTCGACATAACAGAAGCTTCCAACATGGGAGATTATTTTAT
>OJKP01000028.1_pt1 | contig 132971 bp, 112 predicted proteins | sample 1596521 | NCBI WGS metagenome assembly OJKP01 (sample SAMEA4350130, study PRJEB24818) | metagenome | biome: human; feature: gut; material: faeces | place: Denmark | collected 2013-09
CTATAGCAATATACTATAGGGGATAAGAAGTTATATTGTTTTTATACTTTATACCAAATATTGATCACTGATACTTTCGTTGTTGATAACTCTAGTGATTGTTTCAGCAAACATGTCAGCAACTGAGAGCTGCTTTACTTTAGCACAACGCTGTGAGTATGGTATTGAGTCGGTGAATACAATTTCCTCAAGTGCAGAATCCTGAACGCGCTCACTTGCAGGTCCACTCATTACACAGTGTGATGCACAAGCTCTGACGCTCTTGGCACCTGCTTGCTTCATGATATCGGCAGCTTTTGTAATAGTTCCTGCTGTGTCCACCATGTCGTCGATTATAATTACGTTCTTGTCTTTAACTTCACCGATAATCTGCATGCTTTCTACAACGTTTGCTCTTGCACGTGTCTTGTTGCACAGAACCAGAGGACAGCCGAGATATTTAGCATAAGTGTTAGCTCTTTTACTTCCACCTACATCAGGAGAGGCAATTACCATATCCTTAAGGTGTAGGCTCTGGAGATATGGGAGAATTACACCTGAAGCATAGAGGTGGTCTACTGGTACATCAAAGAATCCCTGAATCTGGTCAGCATGGAGATCCATTGTTATCAGTCTGTCAATTCCTGCAACGCTGAGCAAGTCTGCAACAAGTTTGGCACCGATGCTTACACGTGGCTTGTCTTTTCTGTCTTGTCTTGCCCATCCGAAATAAGGAATTACAGCATTGATGGTCTTTGCTGAAGCACGCTTGGCAGCATCAATCATCAATAACAGCTCCATCAAGTTGTCAGAGTTTGGGAAAGTGCTTTGAACGAGAAATACGTCGCGACCGCGGATTGACTCCTCATATGACACTGCAAATTCTCCGTCAGAGAATTTCGTGATTAGAAGATTTCCAAGTGGACATTTTAAGCTTTGGCAGATTTTCTCTGCCAGGTACCTTGAATTTGTACCTGAGAACACCATGAAAGAGTTTTTATCACTCATTTTATTATTTATTTTGTTAGTTATGTTATTTTTCTTTTTTTAGATTTATGATTAAGATGTGGCTTTATGCAATTTTTCGAAATGCGCCATAAGCCTTTTATAGTCGATTTCTTTGTGGATGTCGAAACGGTTCCACAAATCATTGCAAATAACTACGCCTCCGAATCCTAATTCTTTTGCAATCTTAATATTATCTAAGTTCGTCTCACCGTAGGCATATATCCTTTTGTCTATGAATCCATTGCTTGATGCTGATTCTAGTTCTTTCAGCGACAAGCCATCGCAGGTTCTGATGTCTGGATTGTCTTGGAAGTTGCATTTCAGAAACAGATATTCTGATTTTTTCTTGAAATCCTTTATTTGTGACAATTCCGTACATGTCCTGCTATATTTACCTTTATAGTCGTTGGGCAATTGCTCCGAAGGGGAATCAATATGTATCTTGCCAAGGCCGTACTCATTCTTAAGGTAGTAATGGTCATGAACGGTTATCTTACGGTAATAATTTTCAGGCAAGAGTGACAGCAAGCGCTCCGAGTACATAGGGGTGGATTGTGGCTTGTATAAATGTAAGTCGTCCATCCCCTCCTCAAAGAGAGTGGTCAATATCTTGTCCTCTTCCACAAAAAAAGTGGGCTTTGTCATTATAACAAGCTTCATTGCGTTTTTACTTTAGTGTTGCAAAAGTATGAATTTTATCCTAATAATACAATTTTGCAACTATAAAACTTTATCTTTGCACTATATTTTTGATTTTTAATTGATGTGTAAGATAAAATGGATAAGAAAATCGACGTTTTAGAAGGTTTGAACAAACCGATGTTTGTTGTTGAGGAAAGACTTTTGCGCAGGAATCTGTCTTTGATAAAGTCTGTTGCTGACAGAGCAGGAGTAGATATTATTTTGGCTTTCAAGGCATTCGCACTTTGGAAAACTTTCCCGATTTTCAGGGAATACATTAATTCTACGACTGCCAGTTCTTATGCCGAGGCGAGGTTGGCTTATGAGGAGTTTGGCGCTCCTGCCCACACTTATTCTCCTGCTTATACAGATTATGAAATTGAAGATATTGCCAGAATGTCAAGTCATCTTACTTTCAACAGCTTGTCGCAATTTGGGCGCTTTGCAAAACTTGCAAAGGATACTAATCCAGGGCTGAGCATTGGATTGAGGGTTAATCCGGAATATTCGGAAATAGAAACGGAGCTTTATAATCCTTGTGCCAAAGGTTCCAGATTTGGTGTGCTGGCTTCAGATCTTCCAGATGTACTTCCTGAATTTATCGAGGGCTTCCACTGTCATTGTCATTGTGAGAGTGGCGCTGATGTGTTTGTACGCACATTGGAGCATATTGAGGAGAAATTCTCAAAATGGTTCGGCCAGATCAAATGGATAAATTTTGGTGGAGGTCATTTGATGACGAGAAAAGATTATGACGTAGAATTGTTGATTGATACATTGAAAAGTTTCAGAAAGCGTTATCCGCATCTGAAAGTTGTGATGGAACCTGGTAGTGCTTTTGCGTGGCAGACCGGACCGTTGGTTGCCCAAATTGTGGATGTCGTGGAGAATTTTGGCATAAAGACGGCAATTCTTAATGTTAGTTTTACTTGCCATATGCCAGATTGCTTGGAGATGCCATACATGCCGGTAGTACGAGGTGCTGAAATTTTGGATGATCAGACTGCTTCAGAAAATGAGAAAATCACTTCACCTTATATATATAGGCTCGGAGGCAACAGTTGTCTTTCAGGGGATTTCATGGGAAAATGGTTGTTTGACCATGAATTGAAAGTAGGAGAGAGTCTGATTTTTGAAGATATGATACATTATACTACCGTTAAAACGAACATGTTTAATGGTGTTTCTCATCCTTCAATCGCAATTTTGAAAGAAAATGGCAAATTGCAAATTTTGCGCGAATTTGGCTATGAAGACTATAAAAACAGGATGAATTAGCCCAAATGTGTAAAAATAACTGTAAAAAAACAACTTTTTTAGAAAAAAAACATGGAAATATTTGGAGCTTATTCAAAAACTCCTTACCTTTGCAACCGCATTTAGAGAAATGCACATTACAACAATAAAGTAATGGAAAAAGCGGAAATAGCTCAGTTGGTAGAGCACAACCTTGCCAAGGTTGGGGTCGCGGGTCCGAGTCCCGTTTTCCGCTCAACATTTTGAATAGCGCATTTTAAAGCCCAGGTGGCGGAATTGGTAGACGCGCACGTTTCAGGTGCGTGTGTTTCACAACGTGCAGGTTCGAGTCCTGTTCTGGGCACTGTTATTTGAAATGGTTAAATGTTGGAGAGGTGGCGGAATTGGTAGACGCGCTACTTTGAGGGGGTAGTGTCAATTGTGACGTGGGAGTTCGAGTCTCCTCCTCTTCACATTTATTATTATATTTTTATTGCGGAAATAGCTCAGTTGGTAGAGCACAACCTTGCCAAGGTTGGGGTCGCGGGTCCGAGTCCCGTTTTCCGCTCTTTTTTCTCTTTTGAAAAATACAGAAAGCACATGAATTTATATTTACGATACTTTGATAGAGAAACATTAGTTCATAATGTTGATGATGCGATAGACTTTTTGGCATCTATTCAGGAAATTGGTATGAATGCGGATTTGGAAGCTGACATTAGGGACTATGTTGAAAGTGATGTATTTTATCCTAAACGTTACAAGATTCGTCCAAGGGTTTATTTCATTATTATAAAAACTGAAGCTGCAACGATGCTTGACTTCAAACAGAAGAAGGCTCTGCGTTCAAATGCTGGTGCCGCGACGAGTGGTGACCAGAGGGAATTTGTTCCTACTGCTGCAACCCGCCTTTCTGAACAGAAGCAGGGGTGGTATCAGGGAACTCTTGATTTCAAGCGTGTCGTAATGATACCTGGAACGGGAAAACATGAATATCGTGATACTCATTTTGTGGCAGCTTGTAAGGCTAATTCCGGTTTGGATTGTTACAATCGTATTGTTGAGTATCTGAAAGGCCGAGTTGATAGCAGGAGCCAGTTCCCGTCTTCTAAAGGAAAGAACTTCAAGTTTACATTCCTTGGACTTTGGAAATGATCTGGTCTTTGTGTTTTGATTTATTTTATTGAATAAGTTTTAAATTTCTGTCTATGAATAAAGTGATGTTGATTGGTAATGTGGGCAAGGAACCTGATGTCAGGTATTATGACCGTGATCAGGCTGTGGCAACATTGTCTCTTGCTACTACAGAGCGTGGTTACACGTTGCAGAATGGAACTCAGGTTCCAGATAGAACAGAGTGGCATAATCTCGTTTTTTATCGGAATTTGGCAAAGGTTGTTGAGAAATATGTCCACAAGGGTGACAAGCTTTTTGTAGAAGGAAAAATACGAACTCGTTCGTATGCAGGGCAAAAAGGAGAAAAAAAATATGTGACGGAAATCTATGTTGACAATATGGAAATGTTGACGGCAAAGTCTTCTGTCCGTCCTTTGGAGGATGCAGGTGGCGCCAAAACGTCAACTGAAGATGCTGTGAAGGATGATAAGGCTGAAACTGACGCGCCATTCTGATGTGCTGGCGTTGGTTGATAGAGCGTTGTTCCTTTTGGCTTTATGAAACTGATTAAATTTTAGTAAAATTGGATATATCATTTTTACAGCAGGCTTTTGAGGAGGTTTCCTTTAATACCCCTACGTTAGGGGTGGTAATTGCTTCTTTACTTGCTGTTGTCTTATTAGGCGCTTCTGCCTTTGCAAGCGGTTCTGAGATAGCGTTTTTTAGTCTTACTCCTTCGGATCTCAATGAAATGGATACGGAGAAGAATCCGAAAGATTTGGGGATAGACAAGCTCCGTAAGGACAGTGAGCGTACGCTTGCCACGATATTGGTGACAAACAATTTCGTGAATGTAACCATCATTATGCTTTGCAACTATGTTTTTGGGTCGTTGATTGATTTTGGCAACGCCTATTGGTTGCAGTTCGTTTGCATAACAGTACTTTTGACTTTTCTGTTGCTTCTTTTCGGTGAGATAATGCCTAAGGTCTTTGCTCGTCAGAATGCATTGCAGTTCTGCCGTCATGCCGTGGGTGGTGTCTTGGTGGCAAGAAAGATGTTCTGGCCGATAGAAAACATATTGTTGAGAAGTCGTGTGCTTGCCGACAGTCTTTTGCAGAAGGAAAATCATGTTCTGAGCGTTGATGAACTCGGGCAGGCTCTGGAACTCACTGACAAAGATGACATTAAGGATGAGAAGAGTATGCTTCAGGGTATCATACGTTTTGGAGACGAAACGGTGAAGGAGATCATGACAAGTCGTAAGGATGTAGTTGACATTGATATAAAGTCACCGTTCTCCAAGGTCATTAGTAGCATCGTGGATAATAACTACAGTAGGATACCAGTATATCAGGATAATACAGATAATATTCGTGGTGTTTTGTATATCAAGGATCTTCTGTTGCATATCGGAAAACCGGACAGCTTCAGGTGGCAGAGTCTCATCCGTCCACCTTATTTCGTTCCGGAGACCAAGAAAATTGATGATTTGTTGAGGGAGTTCCAGAATAACCGAATACACATTGCTATAGTGGTTGATGAATTCGGTGGAACCAGTGGCATTGTGACTCTAGAAGACGTGCTGGAGGAAATCGTAGGTGAGATTCGCGATGAATATGATGAAGATGAGAAAACCTACAGACGGATAAACAACAATACATTCATATTTGATGGCAAGACCCCCTTGAGTGATTTCTGCAGGATATTGAATGTCCCCGATGATGAATTCTCAGACGTTGAAGGTGAGGCTGATACCCTTGCTGGTCTAGTGTTGGAGATGAAGGGGGATTTCCCTAAGGTGCATGAAAAATTTGAACATTCAAACTTCGTCTTCGAGGTGTTGGATGTCAAGGAGCGCCGCATCGCCACTCTGAAGGTCATTTTGCGTGACGCTAAAGAAGTGAAAGGTGATGAAAAACAGTAATCCATAATACTGATTATGCCAAGAATTCCACTTAGTATAACAACGCCCAGTGATGTGCAAGTTGGCTTGTGGCGTATGGATGAGAGCGAGGACGAAATTCTGCATGCCAATCCTTCGCTTTATAGTCTGCTGCCAGACATCTCATCTATGAAGTCGCAGACTCGACGCCTTGAGCGTTTGGCTGTAGCAGCTTTGCTTGAGAGTATGTTTGGTCAGGCTGTACCTGTGGAACATAACGATGCCGGACGCCCGTTTCTTGACAACGGTTATGAAATCGGCATCAGCCATACCAGGGGGTATGCCGTTGTCATTGTTTCGAAAAAACATAACGTTGCTGTTGATATGGAATACATGAACGACAGGGTGATGCGGATAGCCAGACGTTTCTTGCGCGAGGATGAATCGCTGACAACAGTGAAAGAACTTCTTTTGTGCTGGTGTGCAAAAGAAACACTGTATAAGCTGCATAGCGATGACAGGCTGGCATTTCAGGAGATGCGGACGCATGGCATACGCAATGATGGAAATCTTGAGGGACGGTTTACAATAGATAATTTAAAGCGCGGTATTACTGTTGAAATGTCATATCTGTCAACTCAATCTTACATATTGACAATTGCCGTAGAAAAAAAGTCTTGAATAAATGTAAAAAACGGCAAAAGATTGTGTGGTAGAAATAAAATATGTAACTTTGCAATATTAATTATAACAATAATAATATGAAAATTTCACACATCGAACATTTAGGAATAGCAGTTCCGAGCATTGAGGAAGCTCTTCCGTATTTCAAAGACGTTTTGGGACTTGAGTGCTACGCAGTAGAAGAGGTTGCGGATCAGAAGGTGAAGACAGCTTTTTTGAAGTGTGGTGAGGTTAAGCTGGAATTGCTGGAGCCGACATCTCCAGACAGTACTATCCAGAAATGGCTCGACAAGGGCAATCATGGTGTTCACCACGTTGCTTTCTGCATTGAGGATGGCGTGGCAAATGCATTGGCAGAGTGTGATGGAAAGGGAGTACGTCTTATCGACAAGGCTCCTCGTAAGGGAGCTGAGAACTTGAATATCGCTTTCTTGCATCCTAAATCAACATGCGGAATTCTCACAGAATTGTGCGAGCACTAAAAAGGTAAAGAACAGTTTTTTAATAATTATAAATTAATTATGAGTAAGCAATTAGAGAAAATCAAGCAATTGATCGCTAAGCGTGAAGAAGCTCGCTTGGGTGGCGGAGAGAAAGCCATCGAGAAGCAGCACGCTCGTGGAAAATATACAGCGCGTGAGCGCATCGATATGCTCCTTGATGAGGGCAGCTTTGAGGAGTTTGACATGTTCAAGCTTCATCGTTGTACCAATTTCGGTATGGAGAAGAAGCAGTTCCTCGGTGACGGTGTTGTAGCCGGAAGCGGAACTATCGATGGTCGTCTCGTATACATCTTCGCTCAGGACTTCACCGTAAATGGTGGATCTCTCTCAGAGACTATGGCTCAGAAGATCTGCAAGGTCATGGATATGGGTATGAAGATGGGTGCACCGGTAATCGGTATCAACGACTCCGGTGGCGCACGTATCCAGGAGGGAATCAACGCATTGGCAGGATATGCTGAGATTTTCGAGCGTAACATCCTTGCTTCAGGTGTAATTCCACAGATTAGTGGTATCTTCGGTCCTTGTGCCGGAGGTTCTGTTTATTCTCCAGCATTGACTGACTTCACTCTTATGATGGAGAACACATCATACATGTTCTTGACTGGTCCTAAGGTTGTGAAGACTGTTACGGGTGAGGATATCGACCAGGAGCACCTCGGTGGTGCAAGCGTACACTCTACAAAGAGTGGTGTGACTCACTTCACAGCAGCTACAGAGGAAGAGGCTATGGAGATGATCAAGACACTCTTGAGCTACATTCCTTCTAACAATATGGAGGAGGCTCCACGTAAGGAGTGCACAGATCCTATCAACCGTATGGAGGATTCTCTCAACGACATCATTCCTGACGATCCTAACATGGCATACGACATGTATAAGGTTATCGGAGCAATTGTTGACAATGGCGAATTTTTTGAAGTTCAGCCTAAGTTCGCAAAGAACATCATCGTTGGTTTCGCCCGCTTCAACGGACAGAGCGTTGGTGTCGTAGCCAACCAGCCATCATGCTATGCAGGTGTACTTGACGTTAATGCAAGCCGCAAGGGTGCTCGTTTCGTTCGTTTCTGCGACGCTTTCAATATTCCAATCGTCAGCCTCGTTGACGTGCCAGGATTCTTGCCAGGTACAGGTCAGGAGTACAATGCTGTTATCCTCCACGGAGCAAAGTTGCTTTATGCTTACGGAGAGGCTACAGTGCCAAAGATCACCGTTACATTGCGTAAGAGTTATGGTGGTAGCCATATTGTTATGGGTTGCAAGCAGCTCCGTACAGACCTCAACTATGCATGGCCATCAGCTGAGATTGCCGTTATGGGTGCTAGCGGTGCCGTTTCTGTGCTTTGTGCCAAGGAGGCAAAGACTCATGAGGATCCTAAGGCATTCCTTGCAGAGAAGGAAGAGGAGTACACCGAGATGTTCGCTAATCCATATCAGGCAGCCAAGTATGGCTACATTGATGATGTGATTGAGCCTCGCAACACTCGTTTCCGCATCTGCCGCGGTTTGGCTCAGCTTGCTACTAAGCGTGACAACCTGCCAGCTAAGAAGCACGGAAATATTCCTATGTAATTTGAAATCTTTATCTGCCACGGTGCTGTTATGTTTCCGTGGCGGATAAATACAAATAGAGTATATAGTATGGGAAAAACAAATAATGAGGTATATGCGGCGATAGCTTTGGCATTGCATGAGTTCAAAGGAAACAATGTGCATGACAAGGAGCCGGGCATTATCACAATCAAGGAGAGACACTCTGATTGGGAGTCTCATCTGCTGCGCATGACTAACAAACCTCAAAAATAATTACACAGAGATGAAAGAATACAAATATACTATCAATGGCAACAAGTATGATGTTCAGATTGTTGACATCGTTGAGAATATTGCCACCGTCGCTGTAAATGGCGAGAACTATAGTGTTGAGATGGAGAAGGAGCCAGAGCCAGAGAAGAAGAAGGTTGTAGTAAAGCCTGTTGCTCAGCCACAGCCAGCGGCAGAGTCTTCTTCAGCTTCTGCTGCAAGAGTGAACACCAACAATGCTCTGAAGGCACCACTGCCTGGAGTAGTAAGAGAGATCAACGTTGCTGTTGGCGATGAAGTTGCAGTTGGTGATACCGTTGTCGTACTTGAGGCAATGAAGATGGCAAACAACCTTGAGGCTGAAAAGGCTGGCAAGGTGACAGCCGTTCTTGTTCAGGTCGGTGAGAGCGTGATGGAGGATACTCCACTCGTTGTTATAGAATAAATCAAGCGATTCCAAATAAATATGCCACTTTAGCAGTTGAAGCTAAGGTGGCATTTTCTGTGTTTTGTAGTGTTGTCAATCGAATATTACAATTCGCATTGTATTTCAATCAATTTTCTTGGCAGAGTGATTTTCTTTGCTTCCCCACGCTTCCCCGTTATATAATAATAGTTGGCGAGATGTTCGTCAAACTGTGAAAGGAAAGCCTCTTTTATTCTTGTACATTTTTCGTTTATGGAGTTTGATAGAGGGTTGGTCAGGTTGTAGATTGTCTGCCACACCCTGTCAGCAGAGAGCCTTGTACCGTCGTTTGTATATTCCTTCACCTTATTATATATAGTAGTAAGTCGCTCTCTGTAGTCGGAAAGACATTTGAAAGGAATTCCTTCTTCGTTTTCCAAGAACAACAGAAAGACAGATTTTACAATCGGTTCCATCTTAATTTCCATATAGTTGTAGTCTGGCAGGATAATTTTAAAGTCTTTCGTCACGACAAGTCTGCTGAGCCTGTTATGAGGCAGGGCAAGCTGCTGAATAATCCATTCGTCCACACCATTGAGACGTAGTTGATTTATTTTCTCCCAGACTTCTTTCATTAGTTGTTGTGTATCATGATCGAATCTCTCGTCGGCAGTTGAATCTTCGTTAAAGGCTGGTGAGAGATCGAAATCAGTAATTCGGCTTGCCTTATCCACGTCGTCAGCATCTTCGCGACTATTGCATGCAAAGGCCATTTGCTCTTCTATTTCTGCCAGTCTCTTTTCCTCTTCTCTTTTCTTCTTGTCTATATCATCATATATTGAAAACAGGTGGTCAATCATGGCGGGACCATCTTCCATAGTGTCGCAACAGAAGAAGTAAATGGAAAATACGGGATTTATACTGTTATTGTCTTTATCTTTTGTCCATCCTTCGTATCTGAAGAAGCAAGGTGAAATGTTTCCGTAGTTAAGAAACATGGCAAGTGCATTGGTCGGTAATGCTGGAACCGGTGCTAATATGTTATATGCCGGAGCGTAGTATCTGATTTTCTTCTCCCTTTCCTGTGCGAGTTCAGGCATATATATGAATTTTGCCGGTTCCTTTATGCCATATTCTCCAAATTGCTTTTCTACCATATGGCTCATCTTTTCTCTGATGTAACCTTCATTCCTTTGTATTATATTGTTAGCCACCCTGTTATGACCGCTCTCCATGAAAATCAAACAGTTCTGTTTCATAATCTCTGGAGCGTCTTTTACTGTAAATGCTTTCTTTATTCTGAAAATTTGATGAGCCATATCTATTTAATGTATGTTGTTTGAATCTTGTGGCTAAGTTACAACATTTATTTGTATTGATATGCATGAGTGTAGTAAAATTTATTTCCGCAAGCCTTGTGGAGTCAGAATCTTTTATTTTTCTTTTTAAATTCTTTGGTTTATAATTCGCAATTTATATATTTGTATCAGTCAACAACTTTTGATAAAGTTCTCAAGTTTGAGCAGCTAATTATCTTGCTAATAAGCCTTGTGCTTAAGATGATGTTAAAGGCAATGATGCTCTAAATCTGAACTTAAAGCACCAGTTAACTGTATTTTAGCAGGTGGAGTTGCAGAATCTCCTTATTACAGGAGTCGGTGGTCATAATACCGTCATATGTTTAATCCTCAATTATGACTGAGAGGGTAAAGATAATAAAACAAAAGATGAAAAAATTGCTTTTAATATTCATTTGCTCACTTGCTATTACTGCTTGTGAGTTAAATGATAAAGTAGAGAGAGTTTCAACAAGTGGTTTAGATACCCTTAATTGGGATTCTGTAGATATCGCTATAGATGATTCTGCAGAACAAGATTATTATGATTCTGTTCAGCATAAATGGATAGGTCCTCGTGCTGATAGGCTAAATGGTGTTGATCTTTCTCCAGTTGAATAACTAAAAGAATTAAAATATGAGAAAAAAAATCATAGTAAAGCGTAAAGGTCAATTTTATATTGGTAATTCTTCAGTTCCATTTTCTGGTGTTATAAGATTAGTTGATGGTAAAGTATATCGGTATACATTAGATGGTCGGAAAATACTTCTGTCTAAACCAAAACCTGACCCTCAAAGAATAGTAGATAATTTCTGGCAGTTTGAGAATCCTCAGCGTCGTGGCTTTGTTAATGGTCTGTATTATCCGTTTGTAACAGCTAATGGTAATACTGATATAGGTGCAGGTATTGATATGTCTAAACAAACGGCTGCTTTCAGGAAAGAGGCACAGCGTGGACTTACTCCTCAGCGTATGAATCAAGAGCTTTATAAACGAGCTAATGAACATTTAAGAAAGGTAGATAGCGCCTTGAGACGATATACGAATTATCCGGATACTGTTTCCCCTCAGATAAAAGAAGGATTGGCAGACATCCGTTATCAAGTTGGTTCTCTCGGTGGTTTCCCTAAACTTCTGCGGGCTGTTGCAAAAGGTGACCTTAATGGGATGAGGCGAGAGTCGAGGGTGATGTATCGAAATAATAATACGGGCAAGATGGAATATGACAAGCGGAGACATGAAGCGCGGCAAAGGAATTATTTTCATTACCAATATGGTGGAAGTGTAGGTTCTGGACTGTTGCCTTTTAGAAAATTCGCTCCAGGTGCATGTTTGAGAAACTATATTTCTGCAAGCCTGATGAAGTAAAAATCTTTTTTTATTCCGATTTTCTTTGGCGGTTAATTCGAAATATATATATTTGTATCAGTCAACGTCCGTTGATAAAGTTCAGTAGTTAGAGCTGCTGATTATCTTGCTAATAAGCCTTGTGCTTAAGATGATGTTGAAGGCAATGATGCTCTAAAATCTGAACTTGAACTCCTGACAACTGTAATTATGCAGATGGAGTTGGTGAATCTCCTTATTATAGGAGTCGGTGGTCATAACACCGTCATATGTTTAATCCTCAATTATGACAGAGAGGGTAAATATAATGAAAACAAAAAATGAAAAAAATTGTGATAATATTCAATGGCTTACTTGCAATTACTGCTTGTGAGTTTAATGATAAAGTAGATAGAGTTTCAACAAGTGGGTTGGATACCCTTAATTGGGATTCTGTTGATGTTGTAGAAATTGAAGAACAAGACTATTATGATTCTGTTCAGCAGAAATGGGTTGGTCCACATGCTGATAGACTTAATGGTGTTGATTTATCTCCAGTAGAATAAAAAATGATTGTTTATGAAGAGATTTATTTTGATAAAAAGAAATGGTCAATGGTTTAGTCCTAATTCAGATAAACCATTTTCAGGTGTTGCAAGTTGTAATGGATTTACGTATAGGTATACTTTAGACGGCCGAAAAGTCCTTCTGTCTAAACCAAGACCTGACCCTCAAAGGGTAGTTAAAAATTTGTGGCAGTTTGAAAATCCTCAACGTCGTGGCTTTGTTAATGGTCTGTATTATCCGTTTGTAACAGCTAATGGTAATACAGATATGGGTGCAGGTATTGATATGTCTAAACAAACGGCTGCGTTTAGGAGAGAGGCACAACGTGGACTTACTCCTCAGCGTATGAACCAAGAACTTAATAAACGTGTCAATGAGCATTTGAGAAAGGTAGATACAGCTTTGAGGAGATATACTAATTATCCTGATACGGTTTCTCCTCAAATAAAAGAAGGTTTGGCAGACCTCCGTTATCAAGTTGGTTCACTTGGTGGTTATCCTAAACTATTGCAATCAGTTGCTAAAGGTGACCTGAATGGCATACAGCGAGAGTCAAGAGTGATGTTCAAAAATAAAAAAGGTCAGATGCAATTTGACAAGAGACGGTATGATGCTCGTAACAGTAACTATTTTTATTTTAGACAGGGTGGTATGATAAGTCCGTTAATGGAGAGTATTATGCCTAATACTTATAAAGAATCAAGGTCAGAGCCAATGAAAAGGGAGCAGACCCGTAGAGCTGCTCAAAAAATACAACAAAAAGCAAAAGCTATAGAGTCTTATACAAATGTAAGAAATAATATTTCCGCAAGCCTTGCGAAGCCAAATTCTTTGCTTCGTTAGTTTAGTTTCCTTACCTTTGCCGCAAGAATTTACAGGAACGACTGAAAAGTTGTGCTTGAAAGAAACGATTAAGCGAGAGCAATGAAAGTTTACTTTCAAATTGCCGAGCATGAGTTTTTTATTTAAATGTTTGCGGTTTCTGAAATAATTCAGTAAATTTGCCACATCACAGAGTGGAGTGGGGAGCAGGAGAGAATAATCGCTACTCTCTTTCACTTTCGTGAAACGACAATACGGAAAAGGCGTTTACTCTTGCGCTTTGTTCTTGCTGACCGAAACTTCGCAACTTTCAATGTCGACGTAAAGAACAGAGAGGAGCTGTAAATGTCCTGGGATGTGTACATGAGCATACGCATCCCCTCTATTTCAATACCGTCATTCCCCAGTAGGAGTGATGGTATTGAATGGAGGGGAGGAGCGTCTGAATCATATATACGCATGGCGCAGGACTATACCAGCTACTTATTCTTACGTTTGACAGGCAATGCGAAGGCCTCGGTCGGAAGGATAGGTTTCGGGTATGGCTCCTGCGCTTATTTTGTATTGGCGGTGAGAAATATGATTGCTAATATTCTTCGTGGGGGCGGAAGAGAAGAACTTTTTCGTAAATGAAATTTTTATTACTTTTGTTTATATTTGCAGTTATCATATACATATGTACAAGAGAAGATAAATGGGGATGTTTGGGAGCGTTTATTATGGTTATGTTCTTTTTACTATTGAACATTCTTGGTTTCCTAAATATGGTAAAATCTTGTTCGGACTCAGTGCCATCTGTGGATTATTATGAATCTCCGAGATAATTATTTATAAAATCGTTATTTCTGAAATATATGAAAAATTATTTTAAAATTCCAATTTTATGCATGAGTTTATGTTTAATACATTCATGCGTAGGTGGAAAAGAAACAGATATTAATGACAAAGCTTTTCCTGAATATGATTCTGAAAAGCAAGTCATTTATTATAAAGAACAATTAAATCAAGATGTAAAGGCAGATATAATTTCTTCTTATGATTTTAGCTCAAGTATGTCTGTTTTATTATGTCAGTTCTCTTTCTTTAATTATGGAGATGATATACGCTTGTTTAATGGATGTTTGGATGATATTTTTGTTACAGGTTTGGGAAAAATAAATGTGGTTTATGCTTTGAGCAATAATGATGAAATTTCTGTAGAAAACAAAAGTAAAAATGATAAATATGGGGATTGGGGAATTGCGAATGTTAGAATGATTAATGGTAAATATTCTTTTGATAATGTCTATATTACACCTCTTTCTCTAAAGAACTTAGATGATGAAAAAAATGAAAATTTAATATTTGTGCAGTTCGTTCAAAATAATAAATATATGAATGTTGTTTTTAAAGGCGGTCCTAAAGAAAATATTATAGTTGAATATCATTCGGATGTTATTCAATCCAAAAGTGATTTTGAATATAATATAGACGCTCCTCAAAGTGGTCCTGGGCAATTTTGGCATATTAATAATAACGATTAAATATTTATAAATTATGGAACGTGGATTTTTATTTATTATTGCCATTGCTTTAGCATTTGGCGTAGGTATTATGGGAAGTAAGAGAAAGATCGGTTTTGGCTGGGCTTTTGTGATTTCCCTTTTGAATGTAGTGATTGGATTGATAGTGGTTCTCTGTTCGAAAAAACTTACTCCTGAAGAACTTGCAGAAAAAGAAAGGAACAACGAATGAAAGTTTTTGGATGGATATGCACCATAATAGGTGCGCTTGCATTTATTGGAGCTGCCATTCATGGACATAGCGTGTTTGGACCTGTCTTTTGGATTGCATTAGGTATTGTACTATTGTTAAAATCCAAGAAGAAAATTTGACACATAGTTTATTGATAAAGCATGATGATAGTAAAAATGAGTAATATGTTTTTGTCAGTTATGAATTCGGTTCCAGACCCTTGCGTCGTGAAAAATGACTTTGATTTTTTTTGCAACTTATGCATAGCGGTAATGACGGTGTTGGCAAATAATTGGGGCGTGACGTACGGTACTGCTAATGTAGTGCTTTTTGTAATATTGATGCCTTTGATAATTGTGTTGTTTTTGGGGGCGGCATTATTCAAACGAGAAAATATGTTCGCAAAGATATGTTTTTATTCTGGCATTGTCATTACGATAGCAATAATCATATCGTTGATGATAGCCTTTGCTGATACAATATTAACCGTAAAAGATTAGAATTATGAAATATCTTGTTCCGTTTTTTCTTTTGATATTTTTATTTGCTTGCAATGGTAACAAAACTTCTAAAAAAGAGGACGAGGACCCACCATGGATCAAAGCATGGATCAAAGAAAATGAGTGGACTTGGCGCTCTATTCAAACTATAGACGCTCATGATGAGCAAGATGCCATTGTGGGCAATTTTACAGGCAAGGGGATAGACATCTTGTATGTAGAAAAAGTCGTGGAAGACTCTGGGTCTTTGTCTATTAGGCATGGCTGTAGGTATTACATTGCATCTCCAAACAAATATATTCCCAAAATAGAAATCCAAGGTACTAATGTTGCTCCTCCAAAATTGGTAAATGAGGGAGATTTAGATGGTAATGGTACATGTGAGGTCGGTTATCTTGAGACTTGGAATATCTACGCCACAGCGCGATATTATGATATTTTTACTCTTCGTAACGGTGAATGGAGAAACTTGATTGATGGTGATTATTTGAATACATGTAGGGCATTCAGAATTATGGGAATTGAGGTTGCTGAGCCTGGTCTTGCTAAAGGCACCGTACATGTTCATTATTATGATTGGTATCATGAGGAGGAAGTGAAAGATACGATAGTGAAGCCAACTTTTTCAAGGATAGATGTGGATGATTAATGGAAAGTTGCCTAACTTTCTTGAAAGGGACCAGGCAACTTTCTATTTCTCCTCAATATCACAATACAGCAATTCCCCACAATTCTCCTTTACCTCCTCGAATATCTCGATGCAGCGTTTGCGTGATATCTTGTTTTTTGTGCCTACGGCAATAAAGTCGGAGAGGGTGGGGCGGCCTGTATTGTTGACCGACGTGGCGTGTTCGCCATTGTATCCTTCGGAACAATGTGTCAAGTCGTATGCCGGAGCGAGATGCCATTGCCATTTCTTTAGTGTGTCGTAACTGACGAAGAAACTGAAGTTTTTGCAGTGGTCATCTTTGTTCTCCGTGAGATAGTTGAATACCATACGTCGGTACAATTCTTCAACATCCTCCTTGGATTGAGTCAGATAGCCGGTGAGTGCCAGAAGATTGATGTAGTCAAGCACAGGAGCTGAGAGTGAAATACAAAGCAGACCTCCGGCTGTGACGGTATGAATCCTTTCGCCGTTGTCGGTCAAATCAAATCGGCGTGAGGCAAAATACCTGCCGTCAACAAGTCGGAAATCTGGCACCGATATTCCGCAGCGCTTTGCCGTTTCGTTGTATAAAAATTCAGTCTGCCCCATATCTTGTGGGTCGTAAGTGTGTCGGAATTTTATCAGCCAATGTCCGTCTTTGTCGCTGAAGATAGCTTTTGGTCTGCATCCGCCGCTGTTTCCGCTGTTATAAAGTAAAAGTCCAGCATCTGTATCCTGCTGCTCCCTTAGTACTTCGAGGGCTTTTTCCTGTAGCATGTCCCAATCCGTTATCTCTTCATCATTCTCAATTGTTGTTGTAGGTTCGTATGTCAGCGCACCCATTCCGTTCTTTCCAACTAAACTTAGTCTGTCCAAAACAGAGAGATTGAAATCATTTGTTCCTTGTCTTAATAAGGCTTTATGCATGAGATAGCGTCCGTAGCCGTCCGGCAGACTGTCTTCGAAAACACCAAAATTACCGCCAAACGGATTGCGCTTTGCTGTAAAAAGTCCGTTTTTCAGTGGCAGCTCCAGTGGTGAGATACTGAATCCGTCGAGAAGCCAAGTCTTGTCGTATTCAAAGACACATGTCTTTCTGTCTGCAGAAAGTGTTAGGGTTCCTACATTCCTGTCGTGATATTTTACTGTCAGCGAGTCAATCTTTTCCATTCCTGTATGCTTTCTTTTTGTTCTGGTTTCGTTTTATCTGTTGCAGTTCTTCTATTGTCTGATATTTCGGTTCGGAGAAGATGTTTTTAATCTCGTGTGTATAGCCGAGAGTCATGGCTATGGATATAAGATTCTTTAGCGATATCAGTCCCTTCTGTTCAAACCTGATTATGTTGCTCACGGCAACGCCCGACTCTTCGGCAACTTGTTCTCTCGTGAGATTCTTCTCTATGCGTCGCTTTCTGAAATCATTTGCCATGTCGTGTGCTATCTCGTCAGGATTGTTATGAATGTAATTGTCGAGTATAGCTAATATATTGTTTGTTTCTCCCATATTGTGATATATAAAGCTAATATATTATCTGTTGCAAAAGTAATATAAAAAACTTGGAAAAGCAAAATTAAAGATATTATTTTGCTTTTCCAAGCTATAGCTAACGACCGATTTGGGATAATAGAGTTTATTTGGCAAACAGCTTGCCAATCAAGTTGAGCAGATTCTTTACTGTTTCCTTGCTTTCAACAGGAATCTTAATCGAAGTCTCTCCAGTCTTCTCGTCCTTCTCCGTTATGGAATCCACGAGGGCAGCAGTTGCTTCGGGAGATTTCAGAGTCTGTGCCAATCCGGAGAGGAAGGATACACCTTGTTCCACAAGTTCTTTGGGCTGTGCCATTTTGTGGGATTTTGTGTATGGCTCGTTGTCAAAAGACTTGTCCATGGCGGTCTGTCTGTCGTCTGTGGTGTTTCCGTCCGGCAAGTCTTCTGCGGTATACGGCATGCCTTCTGCGGTATAGCCATCTTCAGGTGTCGTGTTGTTTCCTTTTGCGGCTTCCTCTTTTTCTTCTGCTGTGACAACGGCTTCTGTCGTGGTGTTTGCATCTTCCTCATTCTTGTCAGGTGTCCCCTTGTCTTCCTCCGATACGAAACTGCTGACAGTCTCCATGATTTTGCCGAATTTGTTGTCGTCGGCAAAGATGGAATCCTCTCCGTTGTCGAGCACTCCTTCAAACATGGATGTCTTGAACCTCAACTTGCCCACCATCGTTTCCTCGATGGAGTGGGGTGCTACAAGGTTGATGACCTGTATGTTGCTTTGTTGTCCCAACCTGTATATGCGTCCTATGCGCTGCTCAAGTACAGCCGGATTCCATGGCAGGTCGATGTTGATTATAGTGGCTGCAACCTGAAGATTCAGTCCTGTGCTTCCAGCATCGGTGGAAAGGAAAACGCGACTTTCGGCATTGTTCGTGAAGTTGTCCACCATATCCTTCCTCTTTTCCGATGGCACTCCTCCATGCAGATACTCAAAGCCTATGCCTTTCTTTCTCAGTTCCTTAGCCACAAGTCGGGTCATCCGCTCCCATTGGCTGAACACCACCACCTTTTCTCCCTCCTCGCAAACGATGTCGCTGATGAGGTTGATACATTCGTCCACCTTGGTGTCGTATCTCGTCTTCTGGTCCAGGATATAGCTGCTGTCGCATACCATTCTCATCTGTGAAAGATGGAGCAGGAGCCTGTTGCGGTCTTTCTCCGACAGAAAGTGATGCTTCTGCCATTTCATGACAAGCATTCTCACCTGGTTCTGCCATTCGGAGTGCATACCCATCTGTTCTTTCGTCATAGGCACGAAGAGGTTCTTGTCAATCCTGCTTGGCATCTGCAGCTTCACGTCCTTCTTGCGCCGTCTGATAAGAATGTCGCTCAGTTGTTTTCCTATATTGTTCAGTCCCTTGTAACCTAATATCTTGCCAGTCTCGTCGCTCACGATATGTTCTTCCTTGAACTTGTAATACGGTGCGAGTCGGAAGTTGTCTGCAAACTCTACTATGGAATACAGTTCGTCGAGCTTGTTCTCCAACGGCGTGCCAGACAGGATGACGGCATAGTCGGATTCTATTTTCCTTGCCGCCCTCGAAATCTGTGTATTCCAGTTCTTCAACCGTTGCACCTCGTCCATGATGAGCATGTCGGTCTGTAGTTTTCCGAGAATCCTGATGTCGTTGCATGCGCTGTTGTACGACACAATCTTGTATGTCTCCTTACGGCAGTATGCCTCTTTCCTTTTCAAGTGTCCGCCTTCAATCACGTATACGTCAGCATCCGTGAATTTCTTTATTTCGCTTCTCCATTGGTATTTCAGTGAAGTGGGGCAGAGTATGAGTACAGACTCTATGAGTCCCTCTTTCCTCAGCAGTTCGGCAGTTCCGATAGCCTGAATGGTCTTGCCCAGTCCCATCTCGTCGGCGATAATAGCCTTGCCGGCTCTTGCTGCGAAGCGTATTCCCTCTTTCTGATAGGGATAAAGATTGGCATTGAGCAGAGCGTCAAGCTCTTCGTCGCCGTAAGTCGCCACGATATCCTTCCTTGCCTTTCTCGCCCTGAAGTCAAGTATGAAGTCAGTCGCATCTTTATAGCATCTGAATGTGTCGCTGATTCTCTTTGCCTGGTTCAGGAAGTCGCCGAAGGTGTAGAAGGCAGACTCCTTCAACACAGAGTCCTCGTCGAAATAATCCTTTGCCAGCTTCTCATATTCTTCCTTGTTGTCCGCTCCGATGCGTATCTTCACGCACCGTTCTCCCCTGTATGAAAGATAGACCGACGTGTATGGCGGAATCTCTCTGTGAACTCGATATTCCTTTCTCGTCCCCAGCCATTTTTTCACAGCTTCAATGTGCTTGCATGTTCCCAGCCTTGATGTCTTGAAGTCCCAGCAGGAGCAATAGTTCCATTCGCTGTTAGCACCTCGGTATACCACCTTGTATTCATTTGCAGTCAGAGGATTGTCCACGAGATATTCTCCGGGGCATAGCTCATCGTCTACACAGCGTATCTTTAGCTTGGCAGGTTCAGCGATTTGTCTTCTGAGCTTCACCTGCCATTCTTCCATCGAAAGGTTGTCAGGCTTTATGATATGCGAAACCTTGGCTTTCTTCTTGCCGGTAGCTTTTCTTTTCCTTTTATCTTTATTTTCCTTTGTCGCCATATATATTTAAATGATCTTTATCGGCTTCTTAAGCCATTCCCAAATGGAAAGTTACCGAATTTCTCAAAGTCAACAAATAAGTACGTTCGGAAAACATTTCCATAATGTACGTTGTCATTCTGAATTTCGTTGTCTCCATTATATTGTGCAAATACTTTGCAAACGAGTGCAAAGAGAGTTTACTCTCAATTTGCCGAGTGCAGCTAAGTGTTATGCAAATATAGCATAAAATACGATTAATCGAGCGAAGTGGGGAATCTTTCTCGCTTCCGGGCGTCAGAATTTTATCCAGAGGCTGTAATTTGTTCCAGTACTCTCCGCCAGGTACTGTAGTACTCTTACGTAAGTACTGCAGTAATTTCTGTAAGAGTACTGGCGTAAGTCATATAGATACGATGCGTAAGTCATATAGATATGATACGAAAACTATAGGGTTAGACAGAATAAAAAGCGTGTTTGTTGTCTGCTTTGACTTTACCCTCAATCGGTCATTGGGGGGGTAATGTCTTTTCCTAAATCAGAAGCTTGAATAAAAATAATATCCTTGAAGAAACATTTTAGATAGAAAAGCAGTAACTTTGTAGCACGAAAAAAATAAAAATGTATGATAACATCAAAGACAGTTCATTCCTTCCAACTCAGTCAGCAGCAAGGACACACGCTCCTTACGGCACAGGAATATCCTTGGAGCGTGTTGCAGGTGGTGCCTACTACTCCGGCTGATTTTGAGAGTACGATGGCAATTCTGAAGGAGCGGGGAATGGTGGCTCACCACGATACCGACCGCACATTCTGTATTATCCATTTGACGAGCGGCGACCATGACGGGCAACACCCCGAGCGGCATATTACTATCACCCAAGACAACCACATGCAGATTATCAATGACCTAAAGGACACGATGGCGCAGGCGGCTGTGTGGTATAAGACGAATGTTGTAGACTCTCTCTTGTGATTCGCTCTAAATAATATACATCTTTTGAATCATAACAATCGATCACATGTAGGGATATGCGATTTTATAATTGTCGGCGCAATACAATCATTGGGTAGCCGTTTCTAAATTAATATCCCTGTATGTGAACGTGTAACGTACGTTTAATAAAGCGTACTTTCTAAAACCTGGGTATTGCATAATAGATGGATAGGAAAGTCAACGTAAATTTTACGTAAAGGATATGCTATGCCTTATCCGCTCGGTCAGGATTCATTTCCTTCGTCCACTCCCAGTCCGAATAGGGCGAAGTCGCCTTTTAGCGGGTCGTCGGGGAATATCTTGAGCATGGTGTCTGTAAGCCGGCGGGCGGTGGTCATTGATGCCGTGCGGCTCTGCAGCAGATTCATGCGTTGTGCCTCCTGCACCACATGCGTGTCGAGCGGCATGATAAGACTGCGGCGGTCTATGATGTCAGCCCACAGGCCAAGGTCTACGGGTGAGTTCGTGCGCACCATCCATCGCAGGAACATACACACCCGTTTGCAGGCCGATGATGTGTTTTTAGGGACAATCTTGCTTGCTCCATAGACAGAGAAGAAGCGGCAGATGGCGTCAACCGCCTCTAACCCCGTGGATGCATTCCTCCTTACGTATTCCTTCATGCTTCCGTATTCAGTCAGCATCGTTTGATATGCCGATAGCAGACAGCACATGTCGTGACAGGTGTACAGCCGGTAATAGCAGTCGGTGGAGTCGGGAAGACAGGTTTTCCATCCGCCGTGGCGCACCCAATGGTCAACATCACCTCTTGCGTCATCGAGCAGAAACTGTATCTTCGGAAAGAACTGTTTCCTCGATCCATAGCTAAGGCATGAAGCGATGAAAGCCATAGCTTCCCTGTTTGCCTTGCCCTCCACTTTGTGCATGAACGAACTCGGGTCAGCAGGCAGGAAATCCTTTGTCTCGTATTTCTCCGCGAGATACATAATCCTTTTTCTTGTTTCCTCTTCAATGATGAAATCAGTCATTTGTCGTGATATTGTTTATGGTTGCAAAGGTAATTATTATAATTTGTCCATGATGTCGTTGGCCATAAAAATCATTATTTGTGGGTATTTTAATCGTTGTAATGTAAAAATATGTCTTTCAGGCTTGTTTTATTTTGAAATAAATTGTATTTTTGCAGAAATTAAAACGTTATCGATTATGAGGAAGATTTATTATATCATTTTTGCCTTAGGGTTTATGAGCATGCCGGTGGTAGCCCATGCCGATCCGGCTATTGAGATAATAGAGACTGACTATGACGGCCAGAAGGGCGGCATTTCGCTTCGCGTCATATCCGACGGTAACGGTCAGACGCGATTGCGTATTACCAATGCTAATGGTCAGACTCTGTCTATCTACGACGTGTCGGGAGCTCCTGTCAAGCGGATAAAGGTTGACGGAGTGGACAAGACTTATGAGCTGAATCTCCGCAGGGGATGCTACATTGTCAAAGTGGGCAATGTGGTGCGCAAAGTTTCTGTCAGCTGACACATGACATTCTTTTGATAAGATTTTAAGATTAAGTGTAAATGGATGTAAAGCGTTGGACCTGTTCGGTAACCAACGCTTTTCCTGTATTCTGGGGCAGTATGTTTATTCTTGATAGAATGTATAAAATAAAAGTATTGACTTCTAACCCCAATCGGGCATTAGGCCGTTTTATGTAATATCTTAAACAGCTGTAATATCCATATTTCTGTTTTCAGAATTCAGCCAACGCTAACCTTCAATTACTGAATCTGCCACTATTCTAAAGTCAGTCTCTTTATGAAAGCCCAGCAGATTCTGTGCGTCTTGCCCTTCTTTGATAGAGAGCGTACGATGTACATGCCGTCAGGAATGTCTTTGACGGAAATCTCCTTGTTGTACGCTTTTGTAGTTAAAACCACCCCAGTGGCGGTTTCGAAAATCACGTACTGAGCATCGAGAGTAGACGGTTTTGAAGGCAATGCCAGTCGATTGCCGTCGTTTCTTATCAGCATGGCGTGTTGCAATCCCTCTTCGGCAGACAGGTCACAGTCGGATTGCAGAGCAGCGCTCTCCTTTCCGTATCTGTCCATTGCCGTCACGGCATAATGTCTGAATACGTTAGATTCCGGTACAGTCACTCCCAGATTCTTCACTCGCATTGCAATGATATTCCTTGAGTCAGTGATGTCGACCGGCGCTACGTCGCTGCCATATACATTATAATATATGTTGTCTCCGTCGGCAGGTTGTCTGTTCCATGAAATGTGGTCGACACCGTTTCCTTTGCTGATTCTCAGATCTGTAGGAGCCTCCGGTGCCTTATGTTCATACCATGTCATTTCAGGCACGAGGGCAGGGTAGGAATACATCTCGTTGGCAGTGAAGTCGAAAATCCCTTTAGTGTTGTCGGTGAAGAATTTGTTGCGGAACATTGCTGTTCCGATTCCCATCTGCCGGCAGACATTCATCTCCCTCGTTATGTCATCGATGGGCCAGTTGGCTTCGCGTGGCGACATGAAGTAGATTCCCAGTCCGGCGCTTACCGTCTTTCCGTGGCTTCGCTCCTTCCAGTCGGCAGCAAAGGGGAAGAAGTTGTCTCCTCTGAAATACATCATGGGGTATATCTGGTCCATCCATCCCTCTTTCATCCATTTTTCCACATCCTGACAACCTTTCTCCTCAGCGTTCCATCCCCGGCTCCTGTATCTGTTCAGGTCGTTTCGTTTGCCGATAGGCGAACAGCTCATCTTCAGCCATGGCTTCTCTGCTTTCACGGCATCGTGGATGCTTTTCACTATGTTTGAGATGTTAGCCCGAGCCTGCTGACGGGAGATGTTCAGCTTCAGGTTCTCCGGATATCTTATGTAGTCGAGGTGTATTCCGTCGATGTCGTAGTTTTTCGCTATCTCCCTGCATATGTTTGCGATATATGTCGCCGTGGCAGCCTTCTCTGGCCGCATGAACATCTCGTCGCCCACCTTCATCAGTAGTTCCGGGTGCTTCTTTTTCAGAGCTTTATATCCTGTTCCCGTTGGTCTGCCCACGGGTATGGTTACCACCCAAGCGTGAATCTCCATCCCCCTTTTATGGCATTCTTCTATGGCAAAAGCAAGAGGGTCGTAGCCAGGCGACATTCCTGGGTTTCCCGATACGCATCCGTCCCACGGCTCGTAGGCAGACGGATAAATCACGGTGCCTCTGATTCTTGTCTGCAGCAGAATAGTGTTTATGTTCGCCTTTTTCAGTTGGTCGAGCAATGCGGTGAGTTCCTGTTTTTGTTTCACTATCGTCCGTGGAGTATGAGCGTAAGTCTTGGGCCAGTCCAGTCCGCCGATTGTCGTCATCCATACCGCCCTTACCTCTCTTTTGGGTGGTATGCTGCTATAGCTGTCTGTATGAAAAATCTGCGCCATAGCCATAGTGCAGATGAATAATGTCAGTGGTATCGTAGTTAAAAGTCTTCTCATCGTTTTTTCTAATAATGATATTCTCTGCAAAGATAGTGCAAACCGAGAGAAGAACGAAATGAATCCATTCATTTCTTCTTCCGAGGTGCCGCCTGTCTTATTCAAAGATAGTGCAAACCGAGAGAAGGACGAAATGAATTTCAGCATTTTCATTCCACTTTCCTTTGTTGCGAATTACGTTTCAATTTCAAGTCTATAAGTAGTATTGCCGACTCTTTTTCATCGTTTGCAGCCTCTTTGGGACGCCATGCCACAACGAAGCGCACTGTGGCCCGTGTCACCAGATAACCTTTCATCTGCCATTGCAGCATTTTTTTCTGCATGTTCATTGAGAGTAAGCCGATGTCAGTTCCAGTAGAGGGCAGACTGAGATGATAATCGTGGTATGCGAGGGTGTCCCCACTTCTCAGTGACAATATAGTTTTCTTATGTTCTTTGAAAGCTCCCAAGTTTACGTCCTTGTGTGACAACTGCAATTCTATCTCGTCTGGCATGGGATAATGTATTGGGTCTGATATCCGTTTGTCGGCACGTATGTCATCGAAAATCTTTCCATTGGTGTGAATCGTCAGTGATAGTTTGGTTCTGCTCATTCCTACATATAGTCTGCGCATGATATCATCGGTATAATGTTCCGGTTCGACAACAAGCATTATGACGTTGTCAAACTCTCGTCCTTTAGCCTTGTGGATGGTGCTCACCACAATGTCGGCATCGGAGACATCACAGAAGTCTTCAACGGATGACTCAAATAGGAAATCTCTCAGATCGGTGTTGTATTTCGCTTTGTTCATCAGTTCAAACATCATGATGCATCTTTTCAGATAAGGCAGACTGTTGCTCGTGCTGTATTTTTGTAAGGTCTTCGATTTCGCTTCCTCCCAGATATCCTCTGTAATGATAGGAGCCCGTGTGGTTTTCTGCATCCGGTCGATACATTTCACAAAATATCTCACCTCGGCGATGTTCCAAAAACGCAATCCGTCCATCGATTGAATCAGTTTGGCATTCAGACCATTTTCGTGGAGCAGTGCTACGGTTATCACGGCCTCTTCGTTCGTTTGCGTCAGTATGCAGGTCTTTCCCTGTCTGTTGTTCTGCAGAATGTCGTTTACGATAGGCAGAAACATATATACAGCTTTCTTTTCGCCGCTTTCCTTGTCTTGGAAGAAAGGCGGATGTTTAATGATGCTTACCATTCCCTTCTCCTTTTTCATTGAGATGATGGGGGCAGTCTTTAGTCTGTAGCTGATGTTTGGTGCGAAGTCGTTCACGGCATCCACTACATGTTCAGAACTGCGGTAGTTTTCTGTCATCTCTATGAATCTGCTGCCTTGCATCCTTCCAAGTTCTTCCATATAATGCGAATTAGAACCGCGGAATTCGTATATGTTTTGGTCATCGTCGCCAACGGCGATGACTCTCATCTCCTCGTTGGCCCTCATCAATGCATCTACCAGGGCGAAGTCGTCGTCACTCATGTCCTGTGCTTCGTCGATTACGAGCACAGTCTTGCGTATCCTGTTAGGCTCAACTTCGCCAGACCTTATCATATCGGCAGCTTTCTTCACCACATCGGCAGCGTCATTAAGGTTCCCGATTCTGCCGAGCAGGTCGAAGCTGTACGAATGGAAAGTCTTTATTTCAACGAAGTGTGCAGCGTTGCCTATCAGCTGCATCAGTCTCTGTTTAAATTCCGTAGCTGCAGCTCTTGAGAAAGTGAGCATGAGCAATTGTTCGTGTTTTACATCTTCGAGTAGCAACAGGGATGCCAGCTTATGAACGAGCACGCGTGTCTTCCCGCTTCCAGGTCCTGCCGCCACCACTATGCACTTGGATTCTCTGTCTTTGATAATCTCTTTCTGCTTCAGCGACAGATTGCCGAACAGTTGTCTGTATTTCATTGGCGTGAGGTTGTGCTCCAGTTCCTCCTTCCGTTTGCCGTTGAAGTATTTCTCCACAAACATGCGGTAGTCCATCTGGAAATAGTCCTGTACGTATTTCAGTGCGGCATCATAGTTTCTCACCATCAGGTTGGCATATTCGCCCACGATATGTATCTGTTGCATTTTTTGTTTGTAGAATTCATTGAGCGCCTGGTAGTCTTCTTTTTTGTAGCGCATGCGCATCTCCTTGAGTCTGTGGATGTCCATGGCATTGTAGAGGACAAGAAATCCTCCCTCAAGTTTCAAAGCCCCTGTCTTTGAAAGATACAGCAATGCTTCCTCAACGTCTTCCAGTTGGACTTTCCCGTTTCCTGTAAACAGATCAGAGACTGTGCTTCTGTTGTATTCGTCCAGCATTTCAATAACGGAGAACTGTACGCTCCCTTTTTCCGCTTCCTTTTCAGAAACGGTGTTTCCACCCTCTGTCGGTTTGGATTCCTTTTCCATTTCGTTTTTCTCGGCAATGGCATAGAGGCGATCAATGATAAAGTGGCAGATTTTTATTCTTCTTTCAAATCTTTTTATCATGAAATCCAAGTCATGCAGACGTGTAATGATGATGTTCTTTTCTTTGTCTTGTTTCTTGTGGGTATAGCCCTTAACCACGAGGAAGTAAAGCAGTGTGCGTAAGACTTTCTCTGATGACGAGTCAATCCCTTCGTTTATGGCTTCTTCGTTTAGCTGCTTGTATGAAGTGTGGAGCGGCTCTTCAGTTATGTGGCTGATGATGAATCTCTCGAGTCTGGCAAAATTGTCGAGTAAGTTTCTCGACTTCTTCTGTGTGTCGCCTATGTCATTCATATATGCAGACATGTCTCGCGTGTCGGCGAGTATTCCCTCCTGTCTCATCCTTATCACGGCAGATATTATCTCTTTCTTGCTCAGACCTAATATGTCTGCCAAATAGTCAATTCTCGATTCAGCTTCACTGTCTTGTGCTTTGGCGATGTTTTTCTGCGAGATTAGAGATTTTATGATTCTTGCCACATTATCCTTTTCCTTTTCAGTGAAGAGTGACGATTCCGTTATTCTTTTTCTTGCCTCGTCCATGTTTTTCACCGTAATACCAGTGGCATACACATGAGGAATGTTGTTGCCACGCTCTATATAGCCGCTTTGTTCCAGTGTGTTAAGGGCAGTGCGTACACGTGTCTCAATGTCGTTTATAGAGTCGTCCCATCCGGCTTGGCGTGCGATTTCTAGAGCTGAGCAGGATATGTGTTGACGTTGTTTGGTGAAATCTTTCACGGCCTGCCATACTTGCTGTATTTCACTGATGCTCAGCTTTGTCTGGTTTAAAAGTATGAAATGCTTATCCAGGTCGTTGTCGCTATACAACACGAAGCAGCGGGCGTTAAGGTTCGGGTCTCTGCCGGCCCGTCCTGCCTCCTGCACATAGTTTTCCAATGAGTCAGAGATGTCATAGTGTACCACCAGCCCCACGTTGCTTTTGTCCACTCCCATGCCAAATGCCGATGTAGCGACAATCGTTTTCACTCTGTCGTTCATAAAGGCCTCTTGGTTTTGTATCTTTTCCTCCGAGTCCATCTTTCCGTTGTATGGCAGTGCCGGGATACCATCGCGTGTCAGCTTTTCAGCAAGTTGTCTGGTGCGTTTTGTCCGGGAGACATAAATTATCGTGGGACATTCAGACTCTCTCACAAGAGTTCTAAGTCTGTTGTATTTGTCATTTTCGGTGTCCACGTGGATTACTGAATAGCGAAGATTGGTTCTTGTTGCTGAGGTGGCAAACAGTTGTAGCTCAACACCGAGCCAGTGTTTGAAATAGTCGCATATATCCTGCACCACTTTCTGCTTTGCCGTTGCCGTGAAGCATGATATCGGGATTTGTAATTTGCCACCCTTGCGCTTTTGGTATTCTTTTATGAACTTGCCGATATATTGATAGTCCACTCTGAAATCCTGTCCCCATGCCGAGAAGCAGTGTGCTTCGTCGATCACAAATCTTGTGACGTGTCTCTCGCCGAGTATTCTTTCTATAGTCTTAGACCGCAGCATCTCCGGTGCGATATATAGCAGAGAGGCGTCTCCGTTTGTCACCCTCTCTATTGCCAGCGACCTGTTTATTGGGTCGAGCAGACCGTTTATTGTCACGGCGTCGGTTATTCCCCTGTTTGCGAGGTTGTCCACCTGGTCCTTCATAAGCGACTGTAGCGGGGATATTACCACGGTGAGTCCGTGGACAGCCTTTCCCGCCATCAGCGCCGGCAATTGGAAAGTAAGGGATTTTCCGCCTCCTGTAGGAAATATCGCCAGCAGTGACTTGCCGTCAACGGCTGCTCTGGTGGCATTTTCCTGTAGCGGTTCGTTATTGTAGCTTCTGAATTTGTCGTATCCGAAGTTTTCTTTCAGTGCAGCGCCCACGTCGAGAGACTCGTTGCAGTATCTGCACCCCTTCTCGCAGCGGCAATGTCGTAGTTTCCGTGTCACGTATTCCACTTCTGGAAAATTGTGTAACACCCAGCCTGGTGTGATGGAGCGCCTGTCAGTAGTGTCTATCAGCGATAGGGCATAAGCCATTGCGCATGGTTGGGATATGGCCAAATTCCTTATCTCAGCATTGCTGCAAATCTTTCCGTCGTATTCTTCTCTTATAATGTCTGCCAGCTCTTCAGTGTCCGTATATAGCCCTTGTGCTCCCATCATCGTTAGAAATCCGACGAATTCTTTCCTGTCTCTCAGCAGCGAGGCGTAAATCTTCTGTCGTTTTGGTGAGAGCGAGTTCCAGCGTGCTTCCTCGTCGTACAAAAGTTCGCGTGCTTTCATGCAGTCGTTTACAGGGTTGTTTAGTTCGTCGCAAAGCAACTTGTCGTCTTTCACGAGTCTGTGGTATGGTCGTTCGGGAAAGAGCAGAGGTGAGAAATATAGCGTGTCTACTAGTAGCCATCGTCTGCTGCCATCTGTAACGGTCGCAGCTAGGCTACCGTTTGCGAATGAATATCCAAACAGGTATTTCGCATCGTGGTTTACGATGTTGTGGCCACAAACGAAATGTGTGTCTTCTCGTTTGAGAAAATCCACCAGTTCTTTAGAGGACGCTTCGTGGAATATCGCTCCATTGTGGCTTATTGCCCCTATGTCGTGTATCTTATGGTCCTTCAGTCCTATTTCCGTATCTATGAATGCATACTTGGTCTTGTCCCATTGCCATGAGTCCCGTCTTCTCTTGTCGGTTGCTTTGTCGTTGGCATGATTATCCTCATTACCAGCAGCTCTTGATATCTTGAAAAAACGGTTGAATATGGACATGTCAGTACGAATTAAAATGTAACAAATGCAAATGTACTAAAAAATAGTGATGCTATATCTTTAAAATATGTTTTAGTTGGTGGCGTTTATTAATTTTTGTCTATCTTTGTTTTATATATGTGTATTGAATCGACTTTTCATTGTCGTGAATTCTGAATGGCTTATGGTTTTTTGCAACCTGTATTTCACATTGCTATATAGGATTTCTGTTGCCTGCCCATATGTCGGATGATAATATAACGGAGAAAAAATGAATATTGAAAGCATAAGAACCTACTGTCTGTCGCTCCCGCTGGTGACAGAAGACATGCCGTTCGACGATACAACCGTCGTGTTCAGAGTGTTGGGAAAAATATTCCTGTTGCTCGACCTCGACCGTCCGGAATGGGTGTCGATGAAATGTGATGCAGACTTTGCCATAGAGCTGCGAGATGCCCACACAGAGATAGAAGGCGCCTTCCACATGAACAAGAAGTACTGGAACCAGCTGAATCTTTACGGCTTTCTTGATGATGCGCTGATAGAGCGGCTTATCCGTCATAGTTACAGTGAGGTGGTGAAGAAAATGACGCGTAAACAGAAGGCGGAAAATCCGGAAATAACGACAGTGGAATAATGTTCAGATTATATATAGCAACATAATCATAACACGATGATATTAAAAGAAATAGCATATTTTCATTCACCGTTTACTTCCAAGTTCGGGGTGCCGAAACAGAGTGGACTTGTTGACGAGTTGGAGGGCACGATAGAGTTTGCGTCGGAGTTCAGAAACAAAGACATGCTGAGAGGGATCGAAGACTTCGATTATTTGTGGATAATATGGCAGTTTTCTGCCAATCCACATGCTGCCACGAGTCCTCTGGTGAGACCACCGCTGCTGGGCGGAAACGAGAAGGTGGGAGTCTTCGCCAGCCGTTCTCCCTTCCGTCCTAATGCCATGGGATTGTCGTCGGTGCGCCTTTCCCGTGTGGACTATACTGCAGAGGGCGGTCCGCTGCTCTATGTCAGAGGTGCCGACCTGATGGACGGTACGCCGATTTTCGACATCAAGCCCTACGTTAGCCTTTCTGACTGTCATCCCGAAGCCCGTTGTGGTTTTGTTGACAGTCACGCTATCCGCAGGCTCAGCGTCACCATGCCTTCTCATGTCAGGAGGCTGTTCACTGAAGAACAGTTGCTGGCGCTTGTGAAAGTGCTCGAACTCGACCCGCGTCCGCATTACCACAACGATCCGTCGAAGACATATGGAATGCCTTATGCAGGGCGGGATGTGAAATTCCGTGTAGAAGGCGACAGACTTTTAGTCGTGGATGCTTGAAATGTAGATAATATAATCTTCAGCTTGCTTGTCAACATGAAGAATATCAAAGACATGCGAAACATTAGTTGTCAATTTTCGGTTGTAGTGAAAGCCATAGTGGATGGTAGCCGTTGTCGGGAAAGTGTCATTGCAGGCGTTATTTTATGTTCGTGGCGTTGCATACTTCATATATTATGATTATTTTTGCAGAAACATTTTTCAGAAAAACAAAAAACAGAAAAATATGATTGACGTAAAACAGACGCTGCAGGACAGCGAAGAGAAAATGGAGATGGCAGCCCTCTATCTGGAGGAAGAGTTGAACCGCATCCGTGCCGGACGTGCCAACGTTGCCATTCTCGACTGCGTGAGAGTGGAGTCATACGGCTCAAAAGTGCCTCTTAACCAGGTGGCAAGCGTTTCTGTGCCAGACGCAAGAACGATAGCCATCAAACCTTGGGACAAGAAACAGATCAGAGACATCGAGAAGGCAATCATGGATTCAGAGGTGGGCATCACGCCAGAGAACAACGGTGAAATTATCCGCCTTGCCATTCCACAGCCTACAGAAGAGCGCCGCAAGGAACTTGCCAAACAGTGTAACAAGATCGGTGAGAAAGTGAAGGTACAGGTGCGCAATGTTCGCAGTGACATCAAGGACAAACTGAAGAAAGCCATCAAGGACGGACTTTCTGAGGACAATGAGAAGGACGCTGAGGCTGAATTGCAGAAAATCCACGACAAGTATATCAAGAAGGTGGATGACCTGCTTGCTGCCAAGAACAAGGAGATCATGACCGTATAACGAAACAGAGTATAGATGAGCGACACCGAAGGATTGGTTATCAAGAACACTGGCAGTTGGTACACTGTATTGACTGACGGCGGAAATACCATTGACTGCAAGATAAAGGGCAATTTCAGGCTGAAAGGCATCAGGAGTACCAATCCTGTTGCCGTTGGCGACCGTGTGGAGATCGTGCGCAACAATGAAGGCACAGCCTTCATAACAAACATCTGCGACAGACGCAACTATATCATCCGCAAATCGTCGAACCTCTCTAAACAGAGCCATATCATAGCAGCCAACGTGGATCAGGCTTTCCTCATCGTGACGGTGAAATATCCTGAGACTTCAACCACCTTCATCGATCGTTTCCTTGCCTCTGCCGAGGCTTATTCCGTGCCGGTGACACTTGTGTTCAACAAGGTGGACCTGTTGCAAGACGACGAGCGCCGCTATCTCGACATGATGGTTACGCTGTATGAAACGGTGGGTTATGACTGTTTGAAAGTGTCGGCAGAAACGAAAGAGGGCATGGACCGCCTGTTGCCGCTGCTGAAAGACAAGATAACGCTCTTCAGCGGTAACAGTGGAGTGGGGAAGAGCACCATGCTCAACTTCATTGTGCCTGGTGCGGAACTGAGGACGGCGGAGATTTCCGACGCCCACAACACGGGAATGCACACTACTACGTTCAGCGAGATGCTTCCGCTGACGGATGGCGGCTGGGTGATTGACACACCGGGCATCAAGGGATTTGGCACTTTCAATATGGAGCCTGAGGAGATTTGTGGATATTTCAAGGAGATATTCAAGTTTTCAAAGGGCTGCCGCTTCAACAACTGCACTCATACCCACGAGCCGGGCTGTGCCGTTCGCAAGGCTGTAGAAGAGCATTATATCGCCGAGAGCCGCTATGTTTCTTATCTAAGTATGCTTGAAGACAAGGAGGAGGGAAAATACCGTGCAGCATACTGATGTGTTAGCAGTCTTGATGGCATAGAATAATTTCGGAATGTCGTTTTCTGAAATCCGAACAGAGTGTGTCAGATGGGAAGGGAAGTTCCTCTTGACACACTCTGTTGTATATTAAAAAACACGTTGGCTTGTCTTAAACCCGAATCGGTCATTAGGGCGTTCAATGTAACATTTTACAACTGCTTGCAGTCTTTTGTCTCTTATAAGGCGTCTTTTGCTTGTTTTTAATTCGCAATAGCCCGCTATTACTCATTAAAAGCCAAACAAAATCAATTCTTCTAAAAATCCAAAATACAAGCAAGCCCTAATGACCGATTTGGGTTAAAGCATCTTTTCCAATTTCTCTTTCCATTCAGCATAGGCTTCGAGATATTCCGAGCGGTGGTTTTCGTCGGGATTTATCACAGCAAGTTTTTCCAGCGAAGTAAAAGCCTCATTGTTGTCCTTATAGTATCCGCAACCCATACCTGCGCCCTTTGCTGCTCCCACGCTGCCGTCGGTCTCGTATAGCTCTATCTGTGCTCCGCTCACTCCGGCCAGCGTATTGCGGAAGACGTGGCTGAGGAACATGTTTGCTCTGCCGGCATGAATTTTCCTGATGTCCATGCCCATCTTTTCCATTATTTCCATTCCATAGCAGAAACTGAAAACTATGCCCTCCTGTGCCGCTCGGATGATGTGGGCTTTGGTGTGCTTGTTGAAGTTCAGACCATTGACGGAACATCCTGTCTCTCTGTTTTCGAGCACTCTTTCCGCTCCGTTGCCAAAGGGGATTACCGATACGCCTTCAGACCCTATTGCTACGTTGGCAGCCATATCGTTCATCTCGGTGTATGAAATTCCTTCCGGTGCGATGTTGCGCCTTATCCAAGCGTTGAGAATTCCAGTTCCGTTGATACAGAGCAACACACCGAGACGGTCCGTCTCTGCTGTGTAGTTCACGTGTGCGAAGGTGTTTACCCGGCTTTTCTTGTCGTATGCCACTTTTCCCAACACGCCATATACCACTCCTGATGTGCCTGCCGTTGAGGCTATTTCTCCAGGATTGAACACGTTGAGGCTCAGTGCGTTGTTTGGCTGGTCACCAGCTCTGTAGCTGATTGGCGTGCCTTCTTGCAGTCCTGTTTCGGCTGCTGCTTCTGCCGACACTTCGCATTGTACGCTGAATGTAGGCACTATGTCAGCCACCAGTTTGCGGTCTATTCCGTAGTAGTCGAGCACGAAGTCTGCGGTCTTCCTTTCTTTGAAGTCCCATAGTATTCCTTCGCTCAGTCCGCTTGCCGTGGTGTTTATCGTTCCGCTCAGTTTCATGGCTATGAAGTCGCCAGGCAGCATGAATTTGTATATTTTGGAGAATAGTTCCGGTTCGTTCTCCTTCACCCATGCCAGTTTTGCTGCTGTGAAATTGCCTGGAGAGTTGAGCAGATGCCCCAGACATCTGTCGGCTCCGAGGTCGTTGAAAGCCCTCTCGCCGTATGGCACAGCCCTTGAGTCACACCATATTATGGCCGGTCGAAGCGCCTTCATGTCTTTGTCTACACACACCAGTCCGTGCATCTGATACGAGATGCCGATAGCCTTTATGTCTTCTGCGCTGGCATTTGCCATCTCCTTTACTTTCTTGATGCATAGTTTGCAGTTTTCCCACCACATGTCGGTGTCTTGTTCTGCCCATCCGCTCTTCACAGCGATGATTGGTGCTTCATGTTCCGGATAAAAAGTCGTGGCGGCGCATTTTCCTGTTTCAGCGTCTACCAGCGATGCTTTTACTGATGAGCTGCCAAGATCTATGCCTAGGAAATATTGTCTTCTCATAGTTGTATTATAGTTTTTTTATAGTTTGATTTGTTTGAAATTTAGGTTTCTGACTCAAAATAGTGATAGTGAGAGGTCTTCGCATACATGGTCGTCTTTCCCGTTCTCTGCCTCTTGTTCTTCGTTGTATCCTTCTTTGAATTGCAGCAGCAGCTGGGTGTCGTGGCTTGATTTTTCGGTGAGTTTGTAGTAGCCCCATCGTTCAGCCTTTTCTATGAACGGTTTTGCGGATTTGTTGTTTTTGGCTATGCAGTATTGCACAGCCTTATAAACCTCGTCGTATGGAGTAGTTTCAAATAGTCCGTTGTGTTTGTTGAAGATATGGCGTGCGATTTTCTTTGCAGACAATCCTTCTTTGCCTGCTTCGAATAGAAGTTCTTTTATTTCCTGTTCGTAGCTCATATCATCGTAAAAAAAGGACTGGAGATATGTTACAATATCGCCAGCCCTTCTGTTCGTCTTATTTTTGCCCTTGACGGTTTTCTCCTTTCGGAGCAGTTTCTTATGCCAAGAGAAATTTGTTGTCCTCTCCTTTGATCTTGCCTTCTTTGAGCAGCCATCCCATTCCGAGCAGAGTTTCCTCTGTCGTGATATTTGCTGCCTTTGCGATTTCTGCCACGCTCAGTGCGTTTTCAGCGTCTTTCAGCGTCTGATAAACGTCACCAGCCTTGAAACCTACGCTCATTGCATCGATCATGAATGTTGAAGCAACCTTCTTGGTGGCTGTTCTTCTTGTTGTTTTCTTAGCTGTTGGCTTTGCAGCAACCTTCTTCTCTGTAACTTTTCTTTCTGTCATAATGATAAAATTTAAATCCGTGACAAGTCTTTGTGACTCATTACTTTATAAATAGTTGATGCAAATATAATGTTTTTTTATTACATTATTTTGCTTTTGTTTCATTATTTGGTGATAAAGTTACATTATGTAGGCTCTATTCGGCGTTTTCTTGATTTACATCAACAGAAATCTGCAATTCCTTCAACTGTTTGTCATCCAGCTCCGACGGTGCTTCGAGCATTACGTCTCGTCCGCTGTTGTTCTTCGGGAATGCTATGCAGTCGCGTATAGAGTCGAGTCCAGCCATGATTGACACGAATCGGTCGAGTCCGAAAGCGAGTCCTGCGTGAGGTGGTGCTCCGTATTTGAATGCGTTAATGAGGAATCCGAACTGTGCCATTGCCCTTTCGGGTGTGAAGCCCAAGATTTTGAACATTTTCTCCTGTAGTTGTCCGTCGTGGATACGGAGGCTTCCTCCTCCCACTTCGATTCCGTTGCACACGAAGTCGTATGCTTTTGCCCTCACTCTCTCCGGATGCTCGTCGAGCAGTGGTATGTCGTCAGGGTTTGGCATTGTGAACGGATGGTGCGTAGCCATGAGTCTCTGCTCCTCGTCGCTCCATTCGAAGAGTGGGAAGTCGACAATCCAGAGGCATTCGAACTTGTTTTTGTCTTTCAGTCCGAGTCTGTCTGCCATTTCGAGTCGTAGGCTGCACAGCTGTGTTCTCGTCTTGTTTGCCTTGTCACCGCTGAGGATGAGTATGAGGTCGCCAGGCTTTGCTTCTGCTTTCTCCACCACTTTGGCGAACACTTCTGGTGTATAGAACTTGTCGATGCTGCTCTTTGTCGTTCCGTCTTCGTTCACCTTTATCCATACAAGTCCCTTTGCTCCCACTTGTGGTTTCTTCACGAAGTCGGCGAGCTGGTCGAGCTGTTTGCGTGTGTAGCTTGCACATCCTGGCGCGCATATTCCTCCGATGTATTCAGCGTCGTTGAACACGGCGAACTCTCCTGTGCCTTTCAGCTCGTCCATCAGTTCCACGAATTCCATTCCGAATCTGAGGTCAGGCTTGTCGCTTCCGAAGCGTCTCATTGCTTCGTGCCATGTCATCTGCTGCAGCTTTGCCGGCAGTTCCACTCCGCGCACTTCTTTAAAGAGGTGGCGTGCCATATCCTCGAAGAGGTCGATCACATCGTCTTGGTCTACGAACGACATCTCGCAGTCTATCTGTGTGAATTCGGGCTGTCTGTCGGCTCTGAGGTCTTCGTCTCGGAAGCATTTCGCTATCTGGAAGTATCTGTCGAATCCGCTCACCATAAGCAGCTGCTTCAGTGTCTGCGGGCTCTGTGGCAGGGCGTAGAACTGTCCTGGGTTCATTCTCGAGGGCACGACGAAGTCGCGTGCTCCCTCAGGTGTGCTTCCGATGAGTATAGGGGTCTCCACTTCGATGAAGTCCTTGCTGTCGAGAAAGTTTCTTATGAGTATGGTCATGCGGTGGCGCAGTTCGAGGTTGTGGCGCACGCATGGTCTTCTGAGGTCGAGATAGCGGTATTTCATTCTGATGTCGTCTCCACCGTCGGTATTGTCCTCGATTGTGAACGGCGGTGTTGCGCTCTGGCTTAGGATGTTGAGCTTGTCGGCTATGATTTCGATGTCGCCTGTAGGTATCTTGTTGTTTTTGCTCTGTCGCTCGTTCACTGTTCCTTCCACCTGGATGCAGTACTCGCGTCCGAGTTTGTTGGCGAGGGCGCAAAGCTCGGCGTCAGCTTCTTCGTTGAAGACCAGCTGTGTGATGCCGTATCTGTCGCGCAGGTCTACGAATGTCATTCCTCCCATCTTGCGGCTTCGCTGCACCCATCCGGCGAGCGTCACCTTTTTTCCTGCATCGGAGAGTCTCAGCTCTCCGCACGTGTTTGTTCTGTACATAAGAATGTGTGTGATATAAAGTATGTTTTGTTTTCTTTTCTTGCGTTTTGCAAAGATAGCAATCTTTTTTGGAATCTCCTAATTCTTTTCGGAATTTATCTGGAACGTGAGTTCTTCTTTGTCAGGGTCCTTTCCGATGTCGATTGTGGTGCCTGGTTTCAGCTCGTCGTTGAGTATCATCTGGCATATCCCGTCTTCTATATATGTCTGTATTGCTCTCTTGAGCGGTCTTGCTCCGAACTGCACGTCGTAGCCTTTTTCTGCCACGAGTTCTTTCGCCTTGTCGGTGATGGATATTTCATAGCCCATAGCTGTGAGTCTACGGGTGAGCGACCTGAGTTCTATGTCGATGATTTTCTTTATCGCTTCCAGATCGAGCTGGTCGAAGGTTATTATCTCGTCGAGCCTGTTGAGGAATTCGGGACTGAACTGCTTGCTGAGGCTCTTCTGTATGATGCTGCGTGCGTATTCTTTGTCTTTCTCCTGCATGTCGGCAGATAGTCGTCCTGCATTGAATCCCACTCCGTGTCCGAACTCTTTGAGCTGTCGTGTTCCGGCATTGCTGGTCATTATTATAATGGTGTTTCTGAAGTCAACAAGCCTTCCGTTGCCGTCGGTAAGCCTTCCTTCATCCAGCACCTGCAGCAGCATGTTGAACACGTTGCCGTGTGCTTTCTCGATTTCGTCGAGCAGCACGATGGAGTAGGGGCGTCGGCGCACTCTCTCCGTGAGTTGTCCTCCTTCGTCGTAGCCCACGTATCCTGGAGGTGCTCCCACGAGGCGTGATGTGTTGAAGCTCTCGCTGTATTCGCTCATGTCGATGCGTATCAGCGCTTCGGCAGAGCCGAAGATGTTTTCTGCAAGTTTCTTTGCCAGATATGTCTTTCCCACTCCGGTTGGTCCGAGGAACATGAAAGCTCCGATGGGGTGGTTGGGGTCTCTCAGTCCAATCCTGTTGCGCTGGATGGCTTTCACCACCTTTTCTATCGCCCTGTCTTGTGCCACCACGTCGCCTTTGAGCGTTTCGCCCATATTGCGCAGGCGTGCGCTCTCAGTCTCGGTGATTCTCTCGGCTGGTATTCCTGCCATCACCGACACCACTCTCGCCACGTCGTCTTCTGTCACGTCGACTACGTTGTTGAAGTTTCCTTCTTTGTATTTCTGTTCCAGTTCCTTCATTTTCTGCTGCAGCTCCGTTTGCTTGTCGCGGAAGCTTGCCGCCAGTTCGAAGTTCTGGTTTCTCACGGCGTTTTGTTTCTTTCTCGCCACCTCGGCTATTTCCTTTTCCGTTTCTGTGATTTCCGGCGGCACTTGTGCGTTCTGCAGGTGTGCCTTGGCTCCTGCCTCGTCGAGTGCGTCGATCGCCTTGTCGGGGAACTGTCTTTCGGTGACGTATCTGTCAGTGTATGCCACGCATGCCTTTATTGCCTCGTCGGAGTATCTCACGGCGTGGTAGTGTTCGTATCTTTCCTTTATGTTTGTGAGGATGTCGATGGTTTCCTCAGGTGTGGTCTGTTCCACTATCACCTTCTGGAATCTCCTCTCCAGTGCACCGTCTTTTTCTATCGACTTGCGGTATTCGTCGAGTGTGGTGGCTCCGATGCACTGTATGGTGCCTCTTGCCAATGCCGGTTTGAGCATGTTTGCAGCGTCCATGGTGCCTGGTGCCGACCCTGCCCCCACGAGTGTGTGGATTTCGTCGATGAACACAATTATGTTGGGGTGGTTTTCTATTTCCTTTACCAGTGCCTTCACTCTTTCTTCAAACTGTCCGCGGTATTTTGTTCCTGCCACGAGTGCTCCCAGGTCGAGTGTCATTACTCTTTTGTTGAACAGCACCGGCGAAGTGTGTTTCTTGGCGATGAGCGTGGCGAGTCCTTCCACTATGGCGCTTTTTCCCACTCCTGGTTCGCCGATGAGTATCGGGTTGTTTTTCTTTCTGCGGCAAAGTATTTCGCACACTCTGTTTATCTCGTTTTCTCTGCCCACAATGGGGTCGAGTTTTCCTTCTTCGGCAGCCAGTGTGAGGTCGGTGCCGAAGTTGTCGAGTATTGGCGTGTCACCGCCGGTCTTGGTGTCGGTGGCTGTTGAGCCTCCGCCCTGTTTCCGGTTCTGGCTTCCGGTTCTGCCGATGAAGTCTTCTTCTTCTTCCTCCTGCATTCCGATGCCGTTTTTCGTTATGTTTTCAGCCTGTTTCTTTGAGTATTCCATAACTTGGTCGTAGGTGATTTTTCTTTCTTCCAGTATGTTCTTTGCCCCGTTGTTTCTGGGGTCGTGCAGTATGGCGAGCAGCAGGTGCATCTCGCTCACGGTTTCCGTTGCCATGAGTCGTGCCTGCAGTATCGCAAGCTTCAGTATGTTGCTTGCCTGCTCGCTCAGCTCTATGCTGTCGCTGGTGGAATGGTCATTGTTTCCTGCCGCCACGTTCTGCTCCAGCTGCTGCTTCATGTCTTTCAGGTCCACGTTCATGCTTTGCATCATGCTGCATGCTGCTCCGCCTTTGTGGCGCAGTATGGCGAGCAGCAGGTGTTCGGGCATGACATTTGGACTTGCCAGCCGTGCGGCTTCTTCTTTGCTGAATGTGAGCACTTCGAGTACTTCGTCTGAAAACTTGTTTGTCATGTTTTGTTCATTTGGTTTGCGGCCAGGCATGGATGTTCCTTTGTCTGCCCGTTTACTTCTCTAAAAGCAAAAAATATGCCAATATGGCGTGTGTCAGTTTTCCGATGGCTGATGTGGGGTTTGTTCTTTGTCTTTGTCGTGTGTCATGCTGAATTCGCATCCACAGTATCGCTGGTTGTAGAAGCCATACTGTTTTATTATCTCCAGCCTCCTTTCGCTCAGTCCTCCTTTGCGCCAGTTCTGTTCCCACCATGCCACGTCGTCGTATGGTTCCACAGCCCATTGTCCGGCGGCGTTTATCTGTTCCAGACTTTTCCATCTCGACGAGGCGAGTGTGGTGGTCACCACAGAGATGCCGTTTTCGTGGGCGTAGCGGGCTGTGCGTCTGAGTCTCATCTCGAAGCAGCGTCTGCAGCGTCTGCCTCTCTCAGGTTCGTTTTCCAGTCCTTTCACGTGTGCCAGCCATTCGTCGTGGCAGTAGTCGTCGTCGATGATTGTAAGTCCGAGCGAGTCGGCGTATCTGGTGCATTCGTTTTTTCTGATGAGATATTCTTCAAGCGGGTAGATGTTCGGGTTTGAATAGTATATCACTGGTGTAACGCCATTCTTCATCAGACATTCAATGATGGCGCTTGAGCATGGTGCGCAGCAGGTGTGGAGCAGTACTGTGGTTGCTCCTCCCGGCACGTTTATTTCGAATTTCTTTTTCATTTGCGGATTGACGGATATTTCCTTGATGATGGTGTTTGCTATAGGAATGGCGTGAGCAGGTGTGCCACCCATCCCACGAATTTCTTCCATGGCGTTCTCCATCTGTTCCAGCTTTCGGGCGTGAGCTTGAACGATGAGAGCTTGTCTGCCTCGAACATGTCGTTGAGCTGGCGTGTGGTGTGGGGGTCGATTATCACGGCGTTTTCCTCATAGTCGAAGTTGAGGCTCCGGGCGTTGAGGTTGGCGCTGCCCACAGTGCAGAATTTCCCGTCCACCATTATTATCTTGGTGTGGTGGAATCCGTCTTCGTATATCCACACGTCCACTCCGTGTTTCATCAGTTTGTGCACGTTGTAGAACACGCAGTCTGGCGTGAGCGGTATGTCGCTGTGCGACGAAACCATTATCTCCACCTTCACTCCTCTTTTCACCGCCCGTCTGAGGGCTTTTTTCAGCGTGCGGTTCAGCGTGAGATACGGGTTCACGAGCTTTATGCTGTCTTGCGCATCATTTATGGCGTCGGTGTAGAACTGTCGTATTATCTTGTTTGTCGTCCTGGGTTCGCGGTTTATTATCCCCACCATCTTGCGGCCTTGTGTCGGTGTGGCGTCGGGCTTCAGTCCGTTGATGTAGTCGGCGTTTCTGGTGCCGCGGTAGTATTTTGCCCCGGCTATCTGTTCTCCCGTCACTTTTTTCCACATCCTCACGAATATCTTCTGCAGCGTGTTCACTTCTTCGCCCTCTATACGGCAGTGCATGTCTCGCCATTTCCCCACCACGTCGGTGCCCTTGATGTAGTAGTCTGCCACGTTCATTCCTCCGGTGTATGCCACTTTTCCGTCGATTACCACGATCTTGCGGTGGTCTCTGTGGAACACGTGGTTTACCCACGGAAAGCGGAGCGGGTCGAATTCGTGGATGTCGACTCCCCTCTGGCGCAGTTTCTCGAGATGTCTTTTCTTCAGCGGCTGGTTGTTGGAGTCGTTTCCGAATCCGTCGAACAGCGCCCTTACTTCCACTCCCTGGCTGGCTTTCTCTGCGAGGATGTCGAAGAGCAGCGAGGCTATGGAGTCGTTGCGGAAGTTGAAGTATTCCAGGTGTACGCTGCTTCTTGCCTGGCGGATGGCTTTGAACATGTCGTCGAATTTCTCCTGTCCGCTCATAAGCAGCGTCACGGAGTTGTCGTTGGAGAATTCCACTCCATGTTCCCTCATCTGCCTTGCGATAAGCGAGTCGGCGGTCACGGTCTGCGCTGCCGCCGTCATTGTGGCGCAGACCATTATGAGCAGGGCAAGTAACAGGGCAGGGCGCCCTGTGGCGTGTGTCCTTGTTCTGTCTGTCCGTGCGTTGCGTATGTTGTCGTTGATAAAGAATATCATATATTGCCTATAACATCATTTGTCTTGATTCGTGTCTCGCGTGCCTTGTCGGTCTGCCAGAAGGCAAGTATGCTGAGATGTTGCCGTTCCGGTGTATTGCTGCAGGTGGGCGAAAACAGGTGCAAAGTTATGGAAAAAGTCGGTTTTGACAAAATATTTGTATGCAATGAAGAGAAATGGCAAAAAAATGCGGTGTATTTGTCATCAGTAACAAGTTGTTTTTTCACCATCACTTTACGTTGTTCCTCGATTATAACCCTGTGGGTCTTCATGCCTATGTGGGTGTTTTGCTGACCGTAAACCATTGGTTTCTGTCTCTTCAGTACGCGTTTGCCCGCGTCCGTCGGTTTCCTGTATTGCTGCTCAACATTTTTCCCATTTTCCCATTTTCCCATTTTCCCATTTTCCCAACGGGAAATGGTGTTTTCATATAAGTTATTATATATCAATATATTATCTTTTTTATTACATTTATTATTCATTTTATGAGACAGTGAGACAGTGAGACACTTGAGACACTTTCCTCTCTTTTCCCTCTCTCTTGCCATCTCCTTGAGGTCCACACTTGCCATGCCTCATGTCCTTGTATTTGCTGGATTTGCAGGAACAGAGTTGTGAAGCTTGTCGTAGTCTGCTTGTCGGAGAATGTATGGTTGTTGGAAAAGTCTTTACAAGAAAGTCTCAAAAGTCTCAAAGTCTCACGTGGAATTCGGTATTTTATATAAGTTATTATATATCAATGTATTATCTTTTTTATTACATTTATTATCGCTTATATGAGACTTTGAGACTTTGAGACTTTTGAGACTTTCTTCCTCCCTTTTCCCTCTTTCCCTTGCCCTCTCCTTGAGGTTCACATTTGCGAAATCTCTTGCCAACTGGAAGAATGTGGCGATGGTGATTCCTCCCTTTTGCCTTTAACCCAAAACGGTCATTAGGCCGTTTAATATGGTATTTCATAACTGCTTGCAGTCTTTTGCTTTTTATAAGGCGTCTTTTGCTTGTTTTTAATTCGCAATAGCTCGCTATTACTCATTAAAAGCCAAACAAAATCCATTCTTATAAAAACACAAAATCCAAGCAAGCCCTAATGACCGATTTGGGTTTAAGCGATAAGAGAGTGGCTTGTTGATGGTTTTGAGGGCCGCCGGTGTCAATCTTCAGTCTTCTTGAGATACTGGTCAAGAAGCAGGATGCCCTTCTCGGTGCAGAAGCCGCGCAGCAACACGATGAAGAAGTTGCAGAAGATGTCGCTCAGCGAATATTTTTCGTAGAGAGCCTTCTTGAAGCTCGCGTCCATCATTGAGTCGCAGATGTCCTGCAGGATTTCGTAGTTCAGCTCAGGCACGAAATATCCGTTCTCTATGCAGCGCTTCACGAAAAGCAGCGACTCCCTCTGTTGTTCCTCGTGGCGCGACCGCAGATATGCCGTCACCTTGTCGTATTTCTCAAGTTCAGTGAGGAAGAGAGGGGAGAGGTTGTCGAGGTCAGCGAATTTAAGTTTGAAGAACGTCACCACGATGTCGATTTCGTTTTCCGCCGTCAGCGCATATTCCTGGATATGCCTTAAAAGTTCTTCATGATCGTGCCGCGCACCCGCAAGCAGCAGGTCCTCCTTCTTGTCGTACACCTCATATAGAGTGCGCTTCGATATCGACAGCGCCGCTGCGATGTCGTCCATCTTCACTGCCTTAATGCCCCTCTGCTTGAAGAGCGGCATTGCCGTGCGCAGAATCCTGAGCTTCAGCTCCTGGCGATGTTCAGATATGGTGTTGTGGTCTGTTTGCATTTCCTTCATTGCGTTTTGATTTTACAAAGATAATAAAATATTTGTTATTTTTCTTCGTGCGCCCAAGTTTTTTAGTAATTTTGCAAAAACTCGTCAATTGGACGAACGGACATCCGGCAATGGCGGATTGTGGGGAAATATCCTCGTCAACTTGTCAATTCGAGTGATAATGACACAAACAATTAATTCTTAAATTTCTTATGGTAAAAATCACAAAAGAAGCAGCGCTGGCCTATCATGAGGGAATGCGCCCAGGAAAAATCGAAGTCAAGCCTACCAAGGCTTACAGCACCCAGACCGACCTGAGTCTGGCATATTCGCCCGGTGTGGCGTTCCCGTGTCTGGAAATACAGCAGAAGCCTGACGATGCTTACAAATATACCGACAAAGGAAACCTCGTTGCCGTGATCAGCAACGGCACGGCAGTGCTCGGACTTGGAGACATCGGGGCAATGAGCGGAAAACCTGTGATGGAGGGCAAGGGACTGCTCTTCAAGATATATGGTGGCATCGACGTGTTCGACATCGAGATAGCAGAGAAAGACCCGGAGAAATTCTGCGAGACCGTGGAGCGCATAGCGCCCACCTTCGGCGGAATAAACCTGGAAGACATCAAGGCACCGCAATGCTTCTACATAGAAGAGAGACTGAAACGCACACTCGACATACCGGTGATGCACGACGACCAGCACGGCACGGCGATAATATCGGCGGCAGGACTCAAAAACGCACTCGAAGTGAACGGCAAGGACATTGCCAAGGTCAAGATCGTGGTGAACGGAGCCGGAGCCGCAGCCATATCATGCACAAAGATGTATGTGGCACTCGGAGCCAAGACAGAAAACATACTGATGCTCGACTCCAAGGGAGTGATAACCAGCGACAGGGAAAACCTGACCGAACAGAAGAAGCTTTTTGCCACCGACAGGCGTGACGTGCACACCCTCGAAGAGGCGATAAAAGGAGCCGACGTGTTTGTGGGACTCTCAAAAGGCAACGTGCTCACGCAAGACATGATACGCTCAATGGCAGAACAGCCAATCGTGTTCGCACTCGCAAACCCCGTGCCCGAAATATCATACGAAGACGCCATGGCAAGCCGTCCCGACGTGCTCATGAGCACAGGACGCTCCGACTACCCTAACCAGATAAACAACGTGATAGGATTCCCCTACATCTTCCGCGGAGCACTCGACGTGCACGCAACGGCAATCAACGAGGAGATGAAGCTGGCGGCAGTACACGCCATCGCAGATCTGGCGAAACAACCGGTGCCCGACGTGGTGAACGATGTGTACCACGTGAACAACCTCACCTTCGGACCTCTCTACTTTATCCCAAAACCCGTTGACCCGCGACTCATCACAGAAGTATCGGCAGCAGTGGCAAAGGCGGCAATCGACAGTGGAGTGGCAAGGACGACAATCACCGACTGGGCTGCATACAAGAACAAGCTGCGCGAGATGCTCGGACAAGAGACAAAGCTCACCCAGAAACTCTATGATACCGCACGCAAACACCCGCAGAGGGTGGTCTTCGCCGAGGGACTGCACCCCACGATGCTCAAGGCGGCAGTGCAGGCAAAGGCAGAAGGCATCTGCCAGCCGATACTGCTCGGCAACGACGAACGCATAAAGAAACTTGCAAAAGAACTCGACCTGAGCCTCGACGGAGTGGAAATAGTGAACCTGCGCCACGACAGAGAAGCGGAACGTCGCGAACGCTACGCCCACATTCTGGCAGAGAAACGACAGAGAGAAGGCTACACGCTCGACGAGGCAAACGACAAGATGTTCGAGCGCAACTACTTCGGAATGATGATGGTGGAGACTGGCGACGCCGACGCCTTCATAACAGGACTCTACACCAAATACTCAAACACCATAAAAGTGGCAAAAGAAGTGGTTGGCATACAACCAGGCTACTCACACTTCGCCACGATGCACATCCTGAACACAAGCAAAGGAGTGTATTACATCTCTGACACGCTCATCAACCGTCATCCCGACAAAGACACGCTCATGGACGTGGCGAAACTGAGCGCTGCCACAGTGCGCTTCTTCAACGAAGAGCCGAACATAGCCATGATAAGCTACTCCAACTTCGGAACAGACGACTGCGGAAGTCCGCTGCAGGTACACGAGACGGTGGCTGCCATGCAGAAACAATTCCCGGAGCTGGCCATCGACGGAGAAATGCAGATAAACTTTGCCCTCAACAGAGAACTGCGAGATGCCAAATTCCCGTTCTCACGCCTCAAGGGCAAAGACGTGAACACACTCGTGTTTCCAAATCTGAGCAGCGCCAACGGAGCATACAAACTGCTCCAGGGACTGAACACCGATGCCGAGATAATCGGTCCGATACAGATGGGACTCAACAAGCCGATACACTTCACCGACTTTGAAAGCTCCGTGCGCGACATAGTGAACGTTACGGCAGTGGCAGTAATCGACGCATACGTGGCAAAACTCAAGGCAAAACACAATGCGTGACAAGTGGCCTGAATGAAATAACGGACGGACAAGACCATTCGGGAGAAATTCAGAAACAGGCCAAACACACACACCACAGAAAGGATGTGGAAACAAGAAAACACCGGGGAAAAGGCAGAATTGCCGCTCCTCGGTTTTTTACCATTACTTATTTCGATTATACCCTTGCAGGTTCAGATAAAATGAGTATTTTTGCAGAGATAAACACAAGCCAGCGGCAAAATGAGCACCGAAGGCGGATTACGAATTAAACAGAAACATAAATTATGAAGAAAATTTTATTGCTGGCGATAGGATTCCTGATGACCATGACGGCAAGCGCACAGTTTGAACAAGGAAAATACTATTGCAACGGCTCACTGACAGGAATCAATCTGAGCTACAGCGGAGCAGAGAAGCTCAGCCTCGGAGTGGAGGCAAAGGGCGGATATCTGGTGGCAGACAACTGGATGGCACTGGTCATGGCAGGCTACAGCCACGACGAAGACGTGGATGACAAGTTCGCTGTCGGAGTGGGGGGCCGTTACTACATAATACAGAACGGACTGTATATGGGCCTCAATGCCCGTCTCGTGCATGGCGGAAGCGGATACAACGACATCATGCCGGGACTGGAGCTCGGATACGCATTCTTCCTCGGAAAGAGCGTAACGATAGAACCGTCAGTATATTACGACCAGTCGATAAAGAACCACTCAGACTATTCGAAAGTGGGACTGCGCATCGGAGTGGGAGTGTATCTGTAGGAAAACAAGACCTGTTCCTGACCTTATTTAAATAAGGTTAGGAGAAGTTCAACCCGTCAACTTTAATAATTAACAACAAAACATAATGTACACAGTAGAAGAATTGGAAGACAAGCTCATCGACCTGGCTTTCGCGGAAGACATCGGCGACGGTGACCACACCACGCTATGCTGCATACCAGAAGACGCAATGGGCAAATCACACCTCCTCATCAAAGAAGACGGCATACTGGCCGGAGTAGAGGTGGCAAAAAAAGTGTTTGACAGATTTGACAACACCATGAAAGTGGAGGTGTTGATAGGTGATGGAGCCGAAGTGAAAAAAGGCGACATCGCAATGGTAGTGACAGGAAAGGTGCGCTCGCTGCTACAGACAGAGCGGCTCATGCTCAACATCATGCAGAGAATGAGCGGCATCGCCACGATGACACATAAATACGTGGAGAAGCTGAAAGGCACAAAGACACACGTGCTCGATACACGCAAGACTACACCTGGGATGCGTATGCTCGAAAAGCAGGCAGTGAAGATAGGTGGAGGAATGAACCACAGAATAGGTCTCTTCGACATGATACTGCTCAAAGACAACCACGTGGACTTCGCTGGAGGTATAACAAACGCCATCGACCGCTGTCATGCATATCTGAAAGAGAAAAACTTCGACCTGAAGATTGAGTTGGAAGTGAGAAACTTCGATGAGCTTAACCAGGTGCTCACACACGGAGGAGTAAACCGCATAATGCTCGACAACTTCTCTGTGGCAGACACTAAGAAGGCCGTGGAACTCATTGGCGGACGCTATGAAACTGAGTCTAGCGGAGGAATAACGTTCGACACTATACGCGACTATGCGGAATGTGGCGTCGATTTCATCTCTGTGGGAGCTCTCACACACTCGGTGAAGGGACTCGACATGAGTTTCAAGGCTTGTTGAAAGGAATTCAAATAACAATAATTTTTTTGAAGAGTCAATATCATGAGAAAACTGTTTTTATCATTACTGTTATGTACAGGCGTGATCAACGCTCTGGCCTGCACCAACTTCATAGTGGGAAAGAAGGCAAGTGCCGACGGTTCGGTGATGTGTACCTATAGCGCCGACGACTACGGCATGTTCCTGGGACTATGCCATTACCCCGCCGGCAAACACGCCAAAGGGGAGATGCTGCAAATCTACGACTGGGATACAAAGGAATATCACGGACAGATACCACAGGCGGCAGAGACCTACAATGTGATAGGAAACATCAACGAATATCAGGTGACTATCGGAGAAACCACTTTCGGAGGAAGAGAAGAAATGGTGGACACGACGGGAATCCTTGATTACGGTTCGCTGATCTATATCGCGCTGCAGCGCTCCAAAACAGCCCGCGAGGCTATATCCGTGATGACCAGACTCGTGGAAACCTACGGCTTCTGCTCTGAGGGAGAGACATTCACAATCTGTGACCCCAACGAGGCGTGGATAATGGAAATGATGGGCAAGGGACCCGGCAGCAAGGGGGTAGTATGGGTGGCAGTGCGCATTCCTGACGATGCCATCTGCGCTCACGCAAACCAGAGCCGCATACGCACATTCGACCAGAAGGACAAGAAGAATGTGATGTTCTCCAAAGACTGCATAAAGTTTGCAAGAAGCAAAGGATGGTTCACTGGAAAGGACAAGGACTTCAGCTTCTGTGACGTTTACGCTGCACCAACCTTCAGCGGTAGAAGAGCATGCGAGGCAAGAGTGTGGAGCTTCTTCAACCGCTTTGGCGACATGGACAAATATCTGCCCTATGTAGAGGGAAAAGTGAAAGACGCCGAACCGATGCCTTTATGGATCGTGCCAAACAAGAAGGTTTCACTGCAAGACCTCGAGGCAAGCATGCGCGACCACTACGAGGGCACTCCGTTCGACCTTGGAAATGACTTGGGACAGGGCGTATGGGAAATGCCATACCGTCCGACACCGCTTTCATTCAAGGTAGATGGAAAGGCATATTTCAATGAGCGTCCGGTCTCTACACAGCAGACGGCATTCTCTTACGTGTCGCAGATGAGATCATGGCTGCCACGCCAGATAGGAGGAGTGTTGTGGTTTGGAAACGATGACGGCAATATGGTAGCATATACACCGATATACTGTGGAAACACAGTGCAGCCGGAGTGCTACAACACACCGGGAGCCGACGCTGTGACATTCAGCGACAAAAACGCATTCTGGGTGTGCAACTGGGTCAGTAACATGGTTTATCCTCGCTACTCGCAGATGTTCCCGTCGCTCAAGGAGGTGAGAGACTCACTCGACAACTCTTATATCGCAAACCAGGGCGAGATAGAGAAACAGGCACTCAAGCTCTATGGCGAGAGTGAGCAGAAGGCAGTAGACTATCTCACGAACTACAGCAACACCCAGGCGCAGCAGATGCTTGCAAGATGGAAGGAACTGGCAATTTACCTCATCGTGAAGTATAATGACATGGCTGTGAAACCTACCAAGGACGGCAAGTTCCTGAGGACCAAGACCGGCAATGGAGCAACCGTGAAGCGTACTGGCTTCCCAGAGAAGGTGGCTCGCGCATTGGTGAAGCAGACGGGCGACAGATTCGCATCGCCAGAGTAAGCCACATGCAGCAGAACGCACATAATAAAGGCTAATATCGTCAATAATGATAAAGTCCCTGTCGGCGGAATTATTTCTGCAGGCAGGGACTTGTCTTTTCCTTGTTTACTGGTCTCACTCGTATTCACTCGTCCAACTCGTATATATTATCTTACTCGTCTATTTGTTAAATCGTAAATTTGTATATTATCTTACTGTCAGTCGGTTTATTTGTTTTCTAACTCGTCAACCATTCTACTTGTTTATCACCTCCATCTGTTGTCTCACCGACTCCTCGTGGATGGCTTCGAAGATTTCCTTCACGAATTCCGGCGACATGCCGAATAGCGCACCTTGCGCCCCTCGCTTGTCAAGAATCTCGTTGTAGCGGGAGGCCTGCAACACGGTCATATTGTGCTCCTTCTTGTATTGGCCGATGTCGCGGCAAATGCGCATGCGCTTGGCAAGGACTTCCATGATGGTGTTGTCGAGTTCGTCAATCTGCTTGCGCATTTCGTTTATCACCTCCGTAGTCACAGACTTGTCGCGTATGACAAGCAGACTGAGGATATAGTCGAGCATGTCGGGAGTGATTTGCTGTTTTGCGTCGCTCCATGCCTTCTCAGGGTCGCAGTGGCTCTCGATGATAAGTCCGTCCATGCCCAAGTCCATTGCCTGCTGGCACAGGGGCGCTATGAGTTCACGTCTGCCGCCGATGTGGCTCGGGTCGCAGATTATGGGCAGGTCGGGGATGCGGCGGTGCAGCTCGATGGGAATCTGCCACATGGGCAGGTTCCTGTACAGTTTTTTGTCGAAGCTCGAGAAGCCTCTGTGAATGGCTGCAATCCTCTTCAGACCTGCCTGGTTGATACGTTCCATGGCACCTATCCATAGTTCCAGGTCGGGGTTTACAGGGTTTTTCACGAGCACCGGAATGTCTGTTCCCCTCAGGCTGTCGGCAAGCGCCTGCATGGCGAAGGGGTTGGCTGTGGTGCGTGCTCCTATCCAGAGCAGGTCGATGCCATATTTCAGAGCTAGTTCCACATGCTCCGGCGTTGCCACTTCGGTGGTGATGAGCATGCCAGTCTTTTCTTTGGCTCTCTTCAGCCAGGGCAGAGCCTTCTCGCCGTTTCCTTCGAAGCCTCCGGGCTTGGTGCGCGGTTTCCACACGCCAGCCCTGAAGATGTGGCAGCCTTTGGCGGCAAGCTGTGTGGCTGTCGTCATGACTTGTTCTTCGGTTTCAGCCGAGCATGGGCCGGCTATTACGAATGGTCTTCCGCCGTCGCAAGGCAGGGCTAATGGTTGCAGTTCTAATTCCATTGGAGGTCTGTTGTTTTTTTCTACCCCATGCGGTCGTCTGGCAGTAAATGTCGTGTTTCATGACTTTCTGACGATTGGGGTTAAAAATCCCCGCTTCCTTATTGTTTTGAAGCGGGGACTTGTACTTGTTTATATTTTCTTTCTTCCTTATTTAAGGACTTTTCTTGAGGCCTACAGTTTTGCCTCCTGCAGTATGTGCACGATGCGCTCCGAAGTCCTGCCGTCCCAACGGTCGGGCAGCGATGATTTTTTCCATCGTCCTTCCTCGATGTCTGTAACGCATTCTGCAAGTTTCTCAGCGTCTTCACCCACGAGCATATTGCTTCCCACCTTCACGGTCTCTATGTGTTCTGTGTAGTTGTTCAGCGTTACGCATGGCACATTGTTGAATGTTGCCTCTTCAGCCACGTTTCCTGAGTCGGTCACTATTCCCTTGGCGTGAGCCGTGAGGTAGCCGAATTCCAGATAGGGCAGTGGGTCGATGATGTGGATGTTGTGCATTCCGTCAGCCAGTCTCTCCACCGTCTCCTTGGCTTTGTTTCTCAGTGCGGCTATTATGGGAGTGTTTTTTGCAGCTTTGCTCATAGACAGAAGCATGGCCTTGAGGTTTTCTTCTTTTTCTATCAGCGCCTTGCGGTTTAGTGTGAATACTATGTATTCTCCTTCCTTTATGCCGAGCTGGTCGAAGACGTGAGGCCTTGAGAGCCTTTTGTGGTTGAATCTGAGAGTGTCTATCAGTATGTTTCCCACTTCGTATACGTGTGACAGTTCCGCTCCCTCTCTGTTTACGATGGAGTTGCTGCCGATGCCAGCCGTGAAGAGGAAGTCAGAGAGCCCGTCGATGACGAGTCTGTTTATCTCCTTTGGCATCTTTATGTCGAAGGAGCGTGTTCCTGCCACGAGGTGTGCCAGTGCGATGCCGTGTTTCTTTGTCACTATCGCTGCCGCCATTGTAGATGCGAGGTCGTCTACCACTATCACCACGTCCGTCTTGTTTTCGGTGAGATATCTGTCGAATTCTGACATCACCCTTCCTGTCAGTTCGTTCAGGTTCTGGCAGTCAACACCCAGATATACATCGGGTCTGTTTATCATCATGTCGCTGAAGAGTGAGTCTTCTAGCGTAGGGTCGTTTTCACTCCCGGCATATATCAGTGAACTGTCGATGTCCTGTCCTGCGTTTTTTGCCTTTTCAATGGCGTGGATGAGCGGTGCCACCTTCATGAAGTTTGGTCTTGCTCCAACGATTATGCAAATTTTCATTTCTTCTTGTCGATTGTCTTTTTTTATTTATGTGTGTTATTGTATTGCCTCTAACTGTAAGTTTTGCTTATGCTCAGTTGTCTGGCTTTGCTGTGTTTCTGCGTGTGGGCGTTGTTTATGCCTCTGCCAGTGGGCTTTGCTTATTCTCAGTGGGCTTTGCTTATTCTGATTTGAACAAGTCTTTTATTCCTCCGATGCTTCCCAGCAGGTTTGTGGCTTCATACGGCAGGTAAACGGTCTTTGTCTTGTCTCCTGCAGCAAGTTCCTGCATCATCTGTATGTATTTCTGCGCGAGCAGATAGTTTGCCGGATTGGTGCTCTTTCCCACTGCCTCGGTTATCTTTTCTATTGCCACAGCCTCGGCTTCGGCTTTTCTTATCTTTGCCTGTGCCTCACCTTCGGCGTTGAGTATTGCCATCTGCTTGTCGGCTTCAGCCTTGTTGATGATGGCGGTCTTTTCTCCTTCCGACTTCAGGATTGCCGCTGCTTTCTGTCCCTCGCTAGTGAGGATCGTGGCACGCTTGTTTCTTTCTGCCTGCATCTGCTTCTCCATTGCCTGCAGCACGCTCTCCGGAGGTGTGATGTCTTGCAGCTCCACTCTGTTCACCTTTATTCCCCATTTGTTGGTCGCGTCGTCTAGTACGGCGCGCAGCTTTGTGTTTATGGTGTCTCTGGATGTGAGCGTCTGGTCGAGTTCCAGTTCTCCGATGATGTTTCTCAGCGTTGTCTGCGTGAGTTTCTCTATGGCGTTCGGCAGGTTGCTGATTTCGTATACTGCCTTGAACGGGTCAACAATCTGAAAGTATAGTAGTGCGTTGATCTGCGTCTGCACGTTGTCTTTGGTTATCACGTTCTGCTTGTCGAAGTCGTACACCTGCTCTCTGAGGTCGATAGATGTGGCATACATGTATCTTCCTCTGCTCATGGTGATGATGGGTTTTGCCCTGTCGATGAACGGTATGATGATGTTTATGCCAGGCTTCAGCGTAGCGTAGTATCTTCCGAGTCTCTCTATGATTTTCGTTTCCGACTGTGGTATTATCACCAGGCTCTTCTTCACTAATATCAGTGCGCAAATCACTATTGCCACCAACACGTATAATCCGATGTTCATGATTTAGTTTGTTTTATAGGTTTAACATTCTTTTTCCACAGTCAGTATTATGCTGTCCCTGTCTTTCACTATCACGTTCTGTCCCTCTTCGATGCGGCTTCCGTCGGCGGCCTGAGCCTTCCAGTCGTCGCCGTCGAGTGCCACTCTGCCGAATCCGTTTTCCACTATTGTCTGGCTCACCCTTGCCGTTCTTCCGATGAGTGCGTCGGCATTGCTCCGTCTCAGGGATTCTCTGGGATGCAGCTTCTTCATCAACGTGGGGCGTATGAAAAACAGGCTGAGCACCGATGCCGCTGCAAACACTGCCAGTCCGGCATAGAACGGCAGTCCGAATGCTGACAATACTGCAGAGCAGATCGCTCCGATGGCGAAACACATAATGAAGAAGTCACCGTTGGTGAGTTCCAGAATCAGGCAAACGATACATACCAGTGCCCACATTTGCCAAAGGTGTTGTGCAAAATAGTCTATCATATTATTTAAGTTAACGATTTATAAACTTTCTGCCCTCCCCAAGGGGAGACGCAGGCTACTCTTTCTGTTGTTTTGTTGGCAGCCTTTCTGTCTTGAAGTCAGCTGCTTCATAAGTCATTGATAAGCCGCATGTCTGCTTGGGCTTACGCTTACAAATTTACGTATTATTTACTTAACTTGCAACAAGTGGGTGTCAAAAAAGCCACATTGGCATGAATTATTTTCCATATTGCTCTTTTTACGCTATTATAGCATGACGATTGTCCACATTTTCGCTGGTATTCATAATTTTCCCGAGCAGGAATTACAGTTCTTTTTTGTTGTACTTTCGTCATTCAGCGAGAAACAAGTTCCTCTTCGGGAATTTCGAACTGTATTCTTTTCTCAGTTTCTCGAATAGTCTCATGGTGTCTTTCGAGAATCCATGTCCCTTCCACGTGCTCGTGTTGGTGATGAGAATCCAGCATTCCGTGTCAGGGTATCTTAGGATAATGGCGCTTGTACCCGATAGCGAGCCTGTCCTTATCCAAGGGCCGTTGGCTGGTGTGAAGTTCCATCCGATGGAGAAGTCGTAGTCAGGCATTTCACGTGTCATGAATTCTATTGCCCCTTTGCTCAGAATGTCTTTAGCTCCGGGCACGAGGTCTATCGCCGCCACGAACCGGCTCAGTTCAGCTGCCGAACCACACCATGCTCCTGCGCCTTGCAGCCGTGGAATGTCGTTCTCGCCGTAGCATTTCTCCACCATTCTTCCGCTGTTGTTGTATTCCAGCACAGGTTCCGATCCTTTGTGCATGTAGTACTTAACTTCGTTGCTTCTCCTGTCTTTTGGGTAGTTGCCGGCGATATGTAAGTCGAAGCATCCTGTGGGTCTGAATATGCTGTCGGTCATGAATTGCTCGTAGCTCATTCGCGTCTTCTTCTCTATTATCATCGAGAGCAGTGTGTAGCCCACGTTGGAATATCTTTTTGCCGTGCCTGGTGTGAAGCCTAACCTCCGCTTTAGCAGAATCTTCATAAGCGTCTTGTTGTCAGGAGCTTCCGTGAGTCTGTTCTGCATCATTATATAGCGTGTCGAGAACATGGGGTCGCCGGCTCCTGTTGTGAATCCGGCTTTGTGGCGGAGCAGCTGTTCTACTGTTATGTCGAAGTATCTCGGGTCCTTTATCACGTTTGTGAAAGCCGTGTCGTTGAGTATTCCTTTTGCTCCGAACACGTGTTCAGAGAGTTTTATCTTCTTGTCGTCGACAAGTTTCATTATTCCCACTGCCGTCAGCAACTTAGACACCGACGCCAGCCTCATGATGTTCGACGGCTGCATTTCCTGTCCTGCCTCTTTGTCCGCCCATCCGAAGCCTTTGGCATAGAGTAGCGAGTCGCCCCTGGATACTGCTATCTGTGCGCCGTTCAGTTCCCATCTCTCGAAATACCTCTTTAGTTCCTTCTCCATTCCCTCCAGTGCCGGGGCGTCCGACATGCAGTTTGTCAGCGTGTCGTTGAGGTGTGTCTGTGGTATTTCTTCCTTTTCGGGCTCTTGGTGAGAACAGCTACTGCAGTCGGTCATCGATAGTGTTATAGCGGAACATATTCCTATGAATCCGGCTACGAGCATTGCCACTCTCTTCTTTCTGTATCTCACTTTTTTCTTTTTCCTCTTTCCGTTGTGATAATATGTATTTGTCATTTCTGATTCTGGTTGTTTGCGACTGTTTATCAGGTGTTATGCCGGAGTAGTTTTCTTATTTTATCACTTTCAGCCGTGCGAATTTTACGAGCAGTTGCTTGGTTCCCAAGTTGTTGAATCTCACTGTGGCCTTGCAGTTTTCTCCTGTTCCTTCTATTCTCTCTATCGTACCCAAGCCGAAGCGTGAATGCTCCACCAGGGCTCCCTCTCTCAGCTCTCCGCCTGGCGTTGTCACCTGCGATAGGGCAGGGGCGGTGTTCTGTGCCGTTTGTGAGGTGTTGGCATAAGGGCTGCCGTATGCCGAAGTTGCGTTGCCAGAACTTATCCTCTTGTATTTTCCGAAGCTGTTAGGGGCGCCGTTTGTTGTGCTGCTGCCGTTTTCTCTCTGCAAGTATGTGTTTGCCGCCTGCCTTCTGCCGAAGAATGCGCTGCGGCTCTCGCCGTATGGGGCGCTGGGACTCTTTGCTCCGTATGATGATGCGGGCGATGATGTGAATCCTGTGCCGTTCGTCATGTCGTTTACCAACAGCAGACTGCGGTCTATGTCTCTGATGAATCTGCTCGGTGTGTCGAATTCCATCTTTCCGTAGCGGTATCTGTTTCTAGCGCATGATAGGGTGCAGCTTTTCTCCGCCCTTGTGATAGCCACGTATAGTAGTCGGCGCTCTTCTTCCAGTTCCCGCTGTGAGTTCAGCGCCATGGGGCTCGGGAATATGTTCTCTTCCAGTCCCACTATGAACACGTGTGGGAATTCCAGTCCCTTGGCGCTGTGTATCGTCATCAGGTTCACTTTCTTTTGCGTGTCGTCTTCTGAGCTTTCCAGATCAGTAAGAAGCGACACCTCCTGCAGGAAGTCTGTGATGAGAATGTTGCGCTGCTGTTCGGCATCGTCTTTGCGGCTTTCCACGAAGTCTTGCAGACTGTTCAGGAATTCCTCCAGGTTCTCCTGTCTGGCGATGCTCTCCGGTTCTTTGTCAGCATATAGTTCTGCAGCTATTCCGCTCTCCTTTATTATGTCGTAGCCCAGTGAGTATGCGTCGTCGGTCTGTATTCTTTCTATGAATGAAGCGATGAGCTGCCTAAAGGCCTCAGTCTTCTTCAGCGTTGCCGCTCCCAGGTTGAGTCCCGAATGCTGTGGCGCATTTATCACGCTCCAGAGGCTTGTGCCCGCGGTGGCTGCTGCTGCCGTTATCTTCTGCATCGTGGTGTTTCCGATACCCCTTGCCGGATAGTTTATCACCCTCTTGAGCGCTTCTTCGTCGTTGGGGTTTGCCACGAGTCTGAAGTATGCTATCACGTCTTTTATCTCCTTTCGCTGATAGAAGCTCAGTCCGCCGTAGATTTTGTATGGCATACTGCTTTTCCTGAGCGCCTCCTCAAACGACCGGCTTTGTGCGTTGGTTCTGTATAGAATGGCGAATTCGTTGTAGTCGCATCCTTGCTTTTTCATTGTGCGCTTTATCTCGCTGCATACTATCGACGCCTCTTCCTTGTCGCTGTATGCCATATTGAGCAGCAGCTTCTCTCCCTCGTCGTTTTCGCTGAACACGTCTTTCTTTATCTGTCTCATGTTGTGGCGTATCAGGCTGTTTGCCGCTGCCACTATTCTCTTCGTGCTGCGGTAGTTCTGTTCCAGCTTGAACACCTTTGTGCCCTTGAACGCCGTTTCGAATCCGAGCATGTTGTCGATGTTTGCCCCTCTGAAGGCGTAGATGCTCTGTGCGTCGTCACCCACGGCACATATCCTGTTGTGTCTACTTGCCAGCAGCGCCACGATTTTCTGTTGCACGGCATTGGTGTCCTGATACTCGTCCACGAGGATGTATTCGAATGCCGTGGCGTATTTTTCCAGCACGTCAGGGTTTTCCTGCAGCAGCAGATATGTGTTGGTGAGCAGGTCGTCGAAGTCCATGGCGTTTGCCATTCTGCATCTTTCGCTATATGCCTTGTACACTTTTGCCACATCGGGCATGTGTGTCTCGAAGTCTCTCGTCATGATAGCCCTGTCGTTGGCGTAGTCGTCGGGCGTTATGATGTTGTTTTTCGCCATGCTTATCCTCGAAGCCACTGTTGATGGCTTATACACCTTGTCGTTGAGTCCGAGTTCTTTTATTATGGCTTTGATGAGGCTCTTCTGGTCGGCATCGTCGTAGATGGTGAAGTTCTGGCTGTATCCAATTCTTTCCGCCTCTACGCGGAGTATTCTTGAAAACACGCTGTGGAAAGTTCCCATCCTGATGTATTGCGCCCTGTTGTCGCCAGCTATTGCATTTATTCTCTGGCGCATTTCGTTTGCCGCCTTGTTCGTGAAGGTCAGCGCAAGGATGTTCCATGGCATGATGCCCTTTTCGAGCAGATATGCCACTTTGTATGTCAGCACGCGCGTCTTTCCCGAACCTGCTCCGGCAATTACCAGTGACGGTCCGTCGCAGTATTCCACTGCTGCTCTTTGGCTGTCGTTCAATTCGTGGGTCATTTCTTCTTTTCGTTGATGGGTTTTCGTTGTTGAAACTTGTTGAGTGCCGTGTGTGCTTTATCTTTTTCTGTTGCGGTAGATTCCTCCGCTTGATGTTTCGGGGTTGATGTCTTCTCCCTCTTTTGGGAACGACGGTATGAATTTCATCTGCTGCTCTATTTGGCTGCGCCTTTTCCTCATATATGGTCCAGGGTCTTTAGAGCTGAATTTCCTCGGGTTGGGCAGCGTTGCCGCTATCAGCGCACAGTCAGCCCTGCTCAGGTCGGCGGCTGTGGTCTGGAAGTTGTCCGTCGCCACGGCGTCTACTCCGTATATTCCGTCGCCCATCTCTATGGAGTTCAGATACACTTCCATTATCCTCTGCTTGCTCCACATGAATTCTATGAGCACAGTGAAATATGCTTCGAATCCCTTTCTCACCCATGAGCGCCCTGGCCATAGGAACACGTTTTTGGCTGTCTGCTGGCTTATCGTGCTTGCTCCGTGCTTCTTCTTGTTCGAGAGGTTGTGTATTGCAGCCTGCTCAATGGCTTTGTAGTCGAACCCGTGGTGTAGCAGGAATCTCTGGTCTTCGCTTGCCATCACAGCCACGGGCATGTGTGGCGATATCTTGTCGATAGACACCCAGTGGTGGTGCATCTTCATTGTTTCGCCTTCTGCTGCCTGCTGGAAACATCTGATGAACATCAGTGGAGTGTAGTATACGGGCAGGAACCTGTATAGCACTACAACAAGAATGGTGGAGCCGAAGAAGGCTACCACCACCCATCGTATTATCTTGGTAATAATACCCAGTTTTTTCATTTTTCTTGTTTTGTTGACGAGTAAACGAAGGAAACTCTCATAGTCCTATCTATTATAGGTTTCCGTTTATTTCAGTGTTCCCTGCTGTGCTTCCTTCACCATTTCCTCGCTGGCATACATGTATATTTCCACGCGGCGGTTCTGCTGCTGTCCCTGTTTTGTCTCGTTTGAAGCTACAGGCGCTGTGCTTCCTTTTCCGGCGATGTTCTTGAACTGTGAAGCTGTCACTCCGTTGCTCTTCATGAAGTTGACCACCGACTGTGCGCGGCTTTCAGACAGCGCCATGTTCTTGTTGTCGCTCTCTGCGGCTGTGCAGTTTCTCCATCCCTGGTTGTCGGTGTGTCCGTATACGTCGATTGCGCAGGTGCTGTATTTCTTCATCAGGTTTGCCAGGTCGGTGAGGTTGGCCTTGCTTGCCTGGTTCAGGTCTGCCGAACTTGTCTGGAAGAGCAATCCCGAATCAAATGTTATCTTCACGGCCTTCAGTCCGTTGGCATCGGTCACTTCCTCCACCTTCGCGTTGTTCAGTTCAGCCTCAGCCTCAGCCTTCACTTTGTCCATGTGCTTGCCGATGAGAGCTCCGGCTCCTGTTCCCACGGCAGCTCCCAGCGCAGCTCCCACTGCGGTGTTGCCAGCCACTTTTCCGATTATCGCTCCCACGAGGGCTCCGCCTCCTGCTCCGATTAGTGCTCCGTTGCCTGTATTGTTTCCGCAGCTCACGATTGCCGCTGCACATAGTCCGATTGTCGCTACTTTGATTTTGTCCATTGTCGTATTATTTAGTCGTTATTCTTTGTCCTTGCAAATATATGGATTATTTTTCAATTCCACGAATGTTCAACGTATAATTTTTCTAAACGTCCGTCTTCTCTTTCCTTGGTTCCTCCAATTGATATTTGGGTGAAAATGTTGCATTGTTGCATGTTGCATTAAGCACTTTCCAAGGTATTAGAAAAATATTTTGGGAAATGTTTGTATATAAATAAAAGCATCCGCATGTCGGAAAGACCTTAATGCAACATGCAACAATGCAACAAATCCGGCATACAAGGGCGCCGGAGTCTTTGCTGGCCGTTTCCGTCGGGCAGACGTTTGTCGTGCAGTTCTCTCTTCCATACTGCCGTTTTGCAGATGCCAAATGGCTCAAATAAAATTGTAAACATCCCGTTTGCATTGCGGAAATGGGCGTGTTTTATCTCACGGTGATGTGGAAGCACCCCTGCTTCACCTCATATTTAATATAGCAGCGGTTTGCCACGCGCATGTCGCGCAGCACCTCGCTGAGCACCCATTTCAGGGTGTCGTTGCTCGTGGCCTTCAGTTGTTTCCCTTCCGGGTCGTTCACCCTCGTGTAGCGGTTGTAGCAGATGTCGAATGTGGTGCCGTAGAGATGGCATGAGTTCTCTGTGGCGTTTCTGTTGGTGGTCCTGAGCCTTTCCACGTCTTCGCGCGTCCTCAATACGCTTGTCACGATACATTTGTGCAGCGGGATTCCCTTGATTGCCAGGCTGTCCATGAACGACTGTCCGATGTCATTTAGCAGGTTGGCGGCTCGCGGCACGAGATATGGTGTGCTTCTCTTCAGCTTGTCGACGCAGAAGAACGGGCTGGCTCCGATATATACCAGTTCCTTGTGTCTCTTCTCTGCATCGCCCCTGTTCAATACCGGTTTCACGCCATACTCCTTGGCAGAGGCGAGTTGCACGTTGTTGCTGTCGGGGAAGGCGTCGCAGAAGCGCGGTACGCTGTATATGCGGTTCTTCACGATGTTTCCCTTTTCGTCGAAGAAACGTATTTCAACCTTGACGCCCTTCTCTACGTCGTCGGCAAGAGCCGTTGCCGTCGGTGTGGCGAGAGTGTCGCCCGGCATCATCTCCTCTTTGCTTCCGCCTTCCGCTATTTTCAGAGATGTGCAGCGGATGATGGCAAGCACGGCCACGATGGTGAAGAATGCGAGGATATATTGTTTCTTTGTAATTTTCATGTCTTGCATTATGTAGTTCTTTTTTGCTGGCTTTTCCAGCTCGTCAACTTTTAATTTTGCAAAGGTAATGGAAATTTGTCGTTTAATATGTCGACGGATGATAAAAATGTTGTAACTTTGCGGAACATTTCATAAAATTTATATAGGTGATAGAAAAGCATATCGTTTTGGAAGACATAGATCCCGTGGTGTTCTACGGCAGCAACAACGTTCATCTTCAGATGATAAGGTCGTTGTTCCCCAAGCTGCGCCTGCTGGCCAGGGACAATGTTGTGAGAGTGTTGGGCGACGAAGAGCAGATGGCGGCATTCGAGGAAGTGGCGGAGAAAATACGTCTTCACATCCTCAAATACAATTCCATAGCCGAAGCCGACATCCTGAATATCGTTAAGGGCAGACCTGCCGCCGATGACTCCTCCTCGGGTGTGGTGGTCTACAACATCTCCGGCAAGCCCATCAAGAGCCGCAGCGCCAACCAGCAGCAGCTCGTGGAAGCCTTCGAGAAGAGCGACATGATCTTCGCCGTGGGTCCTGCCGGCACCGGCAAGACCTATCTCAGCATCGCGCTCGCCGTAAGGGCACTCAAGGAGAAGAGCGTGAAGAAGATAATCCTGTCGCGCCCCGCCGTGGAGGCAGGCGAGAAGCTCGGATTCCTGCCGGGCGACATGAAAGACAAGATAGACCCCTATCTGCAGCCCCTCTACGATGCGCTCGAAGACATGATACCCGCCGTGAAGCTCCAGGAGATGATGGAGAAACACGTGATACAGATAGCCCCGCTCGCCTTCATGCGAGGCAGGACGCTCAACGACGCCGTGGTGATACTCGATGAGGCGCAGAACACCACCTCGGCACAGCTCCGCATGTTTCTCACCCGCATGGGATGGAACGCCAAGATGATAATCACCGGCGACATGACGCAGGTGGACCTGCCGCGCGGCACGCAGAGCGGACTGCGCGAGGCGCTCGGTATCCTGGGCGGGGTGGAAGGTATCTCGGTGGTCAACCTGACACAGACCGACATTGTGCGCCACAAGCTAGTCACCAAGATAGTAAAGGCATACGAGAAATTCGACAAATCGAAGAAAGAATGATGATTTTTCAACTGCAATGTTGTCCGTTATGTTTAAAATAACTACATTTGCAGGCAATTATCACTTTGGCGATAACGACAAAGATTTATCTGACTTTTAATAAACATAAAGTAATGAAAGCATTAACAAACACTGATTTTCATTTTGAAGGACAAAAGAGCGTATATCATGGAAAAGTACGCGACGTTTACAACATCGGCGACGACCTCATCGTGATGGTCGCCACAGACAGAATCTCTGCTTTTGACGTAGTACTGCCAAAGGGAATCCCTTTCAAAGGTCAGGTGCTCAACCAAATTGCAGCAAAATTCCTTGACCATACAAACGACATCTGTCCAAACTGGAAATTGGCGACTCCAGACCCACAGGTCACCGTCGGTCTGAAGTGTGAAGGCTTCAGAGTGGAGATGATCATACGTTCCATCCTCACTGGTTCGGCATGGCGCGAATACCAGAAAGGCTGCCGCGAGCTGTGCGGAGTGAAACTCCCCGACGGAATGAAAGAGAACCAGCGCTTCCCGGAGCCGATCATCACACCGACCACTAAGGCCGACGAGGGACACGACATGAACATCTCAAAGGAGGAAATCATCGCCCAGGGTATTGTTAGCGCAGAAGATTACGCAGTGATGGAAGACTATACGAGAAAGATCTTCGCCCGCGGACAGGAAATCGCAGCCCAGCACGGACTTATCCTCGTTGACACCAAATACGAGTTCGGAAAACGCGACGGCAAGGTCTACCTGATTGACGAAATACATACGCCAGACTCAAGCCGCTATTTCTATGCCGACGGATATGAGGAGAAATTCGCAAAGGGCGAACCGCAGAAGCAGCTCTCGAAAGAGTTCGTACGCCAGTGGCTTATCGAACACAACTTCATGAACGAGCCGGGACAGGTGATGCCTGAAATCACCGACGAATACGCCGAGAGCGTGAGCGACAGATACATCGAGCTCTACGAGCACATCACAGGCGAGAAGTTCGACAAGGCAGCCGAGACAGGCGACATCGCGGCACGAATAGAGCGCAACGTTGCAGAGTGGCTCGCTGCATACAAGAAATAACATACACATCCCCCAAATACCACACGCGTCAAAAATATAATGTACGGACAGGAAAAGATAAACCCATACGAGCAGAGCGGTCAGAAGGCAGCGCAAGTCGAGCAGATGTTCGATGCCGTGGCACATTCCTATGACACGCTGAACCACCGTCTCTCCTTCTGCATAGACAAGTATTGGAGAAACCACGTGGTCAGGAAACTGCAGGCTGCCCGTTCCGCTGACTCTGTACTCGACGTGGCGACAGGCACCGGCGACCTCGCCATACTGGAAGCCAGGAAACTCAAACCGGGCAAAGTGGTGGGTATCGATATCTCAGAGGGCATGATGCAGGTGGGAAGAGAAAAAGTGAAAGCGGCAGCCCTGCAGGATGTGATAAGTTTCCAGAGAGAAGACTGCCTCTCGATGACATTCCCAGACGCAAGCTTCGACGTGGTCACGGCAGCATTCGGCATACGGAACTTCCAGGACCTCGAAGCTGGACTGAGAGAGATGTACAGAGTGCTCAAGCCCGGAGGCACACTCTGCGTGATAGAGCTCACAAGACCCGTACACTTCCCCGTGAAGCAGCTCTTCACGCTATACTCACACACGCTACTCCCCCTCTACGGGCGCATGATATCAAGAGACAAGAGCGCATACAAGTATCTCATAGCCACCATAGAAGCCTTTCCGCAAGGAGAGGTAATGGCGGAAATACTGAAGAAAACAGGATTCAGCACCGCCGGTTTCAAACGTCTTACGTTTGGAATCTGCACATGTTATACAGCAATAAAATAATAATGACTTATGGACAAGTATGGACTAATCGGTTATCCTCTCGTGCATTCATTCTCCAAGAGCTTCTTCAACGAGAAATTCCAGAATGAAGACATAGACGCAGAGTATATAAACTTCGAGATCAAGACAATCGATGACCTGCCCGAGGTGCTGGCGACGAATCCTGAACTCAAGGGACTCAACGTCACGATACCCTACAAAGAGAAGGTGTTGAGCTTCCTCGACTATGTCAGCGTGGAGGCAAGAGCCATAGGCGCCGTCAATGTGATACGGGTGGAGAGCAAAGGCGACGACACATTCCTCAGGGGATACAACAGTGATGTCATCGGCTTCACGAAGAGCATAGAGCCGCTGTTGGAAAGCCACCACAAAAAAGCCCTCATACTCGGCACAGGAGGAGCGTCGAAAGCCGTAAACTACGGACTGAAGTCATTGGGACTGGAAACGCTGCTCGTAAGCCGTTTCGAACGCCCGGGAACAATACAATATAAAGATGTGACACCAGAGGTGGTGAAGGAATACAACGTGATAGTGAACTGCACACCATGCGGACTCTATCCCCACACCGATGAATGCCCGGACCTGCCATACGAAGCCATGGACAGCCACAACCTGCTCTACGACTTGCTCTACAACCCCGACGAAACACTCTTTATGAAGAAAGGTAAAGAACGGGGGGCAATGACGAAGAACGGACTGGAAATGCTGCTCCTGCAGGCTTTCGCAAGTTGGGACTTCTGGCATGGCAAAGACAAAGTGTGAGAACAGGCTAAGTTCCATTTATTAAGCAAATATAAAACAAGAACAAGATGGATAAATCAAACAGGTATATGATGCGTGGCGTGAGCGCAGCAAAAGAAGACGTGCACAACGCCATAAAGAATATCGACAAAGGAATATTCCCGCAGGCTTTCTGCAAGATAATACCCGACGTGCTCGGAGGCGACCCCGAATACTGCAATATCATGCACGCTGACGGAGCCGGCACAAAATCATCGCTTGCGTATATGTACTGGAAGGAGACTGGCGACCTCTCTGTATGGAAAGGCATAGCCCAGGACGCCATCGTGATGAACACCGATGACCTGCTCTGCGTGGGAGCCGTGGACAACATCCTCGTATCTTCAACCATAGGCAGAAACAAAATGCTTGTGCCGGGAGAAGTAATTTCGGCAATCATCAACGGTACAGACGAACTTCTCCAGCAGATGCGCGAGATGGGAATAGGAATATATCCTACAGGAGGTGAGACTGCAGACGTGGGCGACCTCGTCAGGACCATCATCGTGGACTCTACCGTGACCTGCAGAATGAAGCGCAGCGACGTGATAGACAACGCAAACATACGTCCGGGCGATGTAATCGTAGGATTGTCATCATGCGGACAGGCTACATACGAAACCTCATACAACGGAGGAATGGGAAGCAACGGACTGACCAGCGCACGTCACGACGTGTTCTCAAAATACCTGGCAGAGAAATATCCGGAAAGCTACGACCACGCCGTTCCTGAAGAACTGGTATACAGTGGCGCAAAGCGACTCGACGACGAAGTGGAGGGTAGTCCGGTGAATGCCGGAAAACTAGTGCTCTCGCCAACACGTACCTATGCCCCAGTGATAAAGAGACTGCTCGACGAGCTGAGGCCGGAAATCCACGGAATGGTGCATTGCACGGGAGGAGCGCAGACAAAGGTGCTACATTTCGTGAATGACAACTGTAAGGTGGTGAAAGACAACATGTTCCCAGTGCCACCACTTTTCAAGACCATTCAGCAGCAGAGCGGCACCGACTGGAAGGAAATGTACAAAGTGTTCAACATGGGACACCGCATGGAAATCTATGTGCGACCAGAAATTGCCGACAAGGTGATAGAGCTGAGCAAGAGCTTCAACATCGATGCACAGATAGTAGGACACATAGAGGAAGGCAAGAAGAGCCTTACCATCAAGTCGGAATTCGGAGTATTTGAGTATTGATAGTAAGCTGACAAGTAAACGAGTTGACGAGTAAACAAGTAAACGAGTTGACAAGTTACGGAATAGATAAGTAGAAAGGCAGACGAGTTGACAAGGAGGTTCCCATTGACTGCTGACAGCAATCAGAAGCGGCAAAACTCCTCGTCAACTCGTCAACTTTTTAAAACCACATCCATCATGTTTCAGAATTTTATATCACAGTATCTTGCAACTACCGGCTATCTCGAATTCCAGCCCAAGGCGGTAATGTTCGACATGGACGGCGTAATCTACGACAGCATGCCATACCATGCCCGCAGTTGGCACACCGCCATGCAGTCAATAGGCATAGAAATGCCGCCAGAAGACGCATACCGCTACGAGGGGATGAGGGGAGTGGAAACCATACAGCAGCTCTTCAGTAAGCAGCGCAGCGAGAACATATCAGAAAAGGAAGCCCAAAAAATATATAAACTAAAATCGGACGCTTTCAACGCCTGTCCCACACCATCGCTGATGCCAGGCATTAAAGAACTTATGGAAAAGGTAAAAGCCTCTGGGCTGAAGATCGTGATAGTGACTGGCAGTGCGCAGCACACACTCCTCGACAAACTCGACCGCGACCTCAAAGGACTTGTAAACCGCGACCTCGTAGTATGTGCAAATGATGTGGAGAAAGGCAAGCCAGATCCAGAACCTTATCTGAAAGGACTGCAGAAGGCAGGAGTAGAACCATGGCAGGCCATAGTGGTGGAAAACGCCCCACTCGGAGTACGTGCAGCAGTGGCAGCCCATGTGTTCACCATTGCCGTAAACACAGGTCCATTGCGCGACTCCATACTGCTGGCAGAAGGGGCAAACATGATATTCCCATCCGTCGCAGCTCTCGCCGGCGAATTCAGACTGGAATAGCAGACAAGTTGGCACACATCCCGGCAACGCTCAGTGAAAACCCTCCTCAACAAAAAAATACCAAATCTTGCCCATATAGAGAAAAAGGATTAACTTTGCAGAATTATTGCGCTTATGCAAAAGCAAAGAAGAAATAGCGGCAATGGATTAGGAAGCAAACAACAAGAATATAAAGCAAACAAAACGACATAATATATGGAATTAGCAAGCAAATACGATCCACAAAGCGTGGAGTCGAAATGGTATGAATATTGGCTTGACAACAAACTGTTTAGCAGCAAGCCTGACGGAAGAGAACCATACACAGTGGTAATACCTCCACCAAACGTGACAGGAGTACTACACATGGGGCACATGCTCAACAACACCATACAGGATATCCTGGTGAGAAGGGCACGTATGGAAGGCAAGAACGCATGCTGGGTGCCTGGCACCGACCACGCCTCTATCGCTACAGAGGCAAAGGTGGTGAATAAACTTGCTCAGGAAGGCATAAAGAAAACCGACCTTACACGCGACGAGTTCCTCAAGCACGCATGGGCATGGACAGAAGAGCACGGAGGAATAATCCTGAAGCAGCTCAGAAAGCTCGGTGCTAGCTGCGATTGGGACCGCACAGCTTTCACAATGGACGAGACCCGTTCGAAGAGCGTGATAAAAGTATTCTGCGACCTCTACAACAAAGGACTCATCTACCGCGGAGCAAGAATGGTGAACTGGGACCCACAGGCACAGACCGCACTTTCAGACGAAGAGGTGGTGTACAAAGACGAACACTCGAAACTCTACTATCTGAAATACAGAGTGGTTGAAAGCGACGTGGAGAGAAAGAGCGAAGGCAACGTGATGCACAAAGACGAGAAAGGCTACTACGCTGTGGTTGCCACAACGCGCCCTGAAACAATCATGGGTGACACGGCAATGTGTATAAATCCAGACGATGAGAAAAACACATGGCTCAAAGGAAAGCACGTGATAGTGCCGCTGGTGGGAAGAGAAATACCTGTAGTTGAAGACGGTTACGTTGACATAGAGTTTGGTACGGGCTGTCTGAAAGTGACTCCTGCCCACGATATCAACGACCATGCCCTCGGACTGAAACACAACCTCGAGACCATCGACATATTCAACGATAACGGCACAATAAGCGAGGCCGCAGGAATGTATGTGGGCATGGACCGTATGGACGTGCGCAAGCAGATTGAGAAAGACCTCAAGGAGGCTGGACTCATGGAGAAAGTGGAAGACTACAACAACAAAGTGGGCTTCTCTGAACGTACCAACGTGCCAATCGAACCTAAGCTCAGCACACAGTGGTTCCTGTCTATGCAGCACTTCGCTGACGAGGCGCTGCCACCAGTGATGGACGACGAGATAATGTTCTATCCGTCAAAATATAAGAACACATACAGACATTGGCTGGAAAACATCAAAGACTGGTGTATCAGCCGACAGCTATGGTGGGGACACCGTATCCCGGCATATTATTACACTACGGAAGAAGGCAAGAAAGACGTGGTGGTGGCTGAGACAGCAGAACTGGCTTTGGAAGAGGCGCGCAAGAAAAATGCCAACCTCAGTGCCGGCGACCTGGAGCAAGATAGCGACTGCCTTGATACATGGTTCTCTTCATGGCTGTGGCCAATCTCTCTGTTCAACGGAATTCTCGATCCCGACAACGAAGAAATGAAATACTACTATCCAACCAGTGACCTCGTTACTGGTCCGGATATCATCTTCTTCTGGGTGGCACGTATGATTATGGCTGGTTATGAGTATAAGGGAAAGATGCCATTCAAACATGTATACTTCACGGGTATCGTGCGCGACAAACTCGGGCGCAAGATGTCGAAGAGCCTCGGAAACTCACCAGATCCATTGGTACTGATAGATAAATACGGAGCCGATGGAGTACGCATGGGAATGATGCTCTCTGCACCGGCAGGAAACGATATCCTCTTCGATGAGAGCCTCTGTGAACAGGGACGAAACTTCAACAACAAGATATGGAACGCATTCCGTCTCGTGGAGGGATGGGAAGTGGCAGATGGCACTCAGCCAGAGGCAAACAAAATTGCTGTGGAGTGGTTCAATGCCAAGCTGCGTCAGGCAAATGCCGAAATAGACGACCTGTTCAAGAAATACCGTATCTCAGAAGCTCTGATGACAGTCTACAAACTTTTCTGGGACGAGTTCTCAAGCTGGTATCTGGAGATGGTGAAGCCGGCATATGGTCAGCCTATCAACAAAACCACATATGAAGCAACACTCAAGTTCTTTGAAAACCTGCTTAAGATGCTCCATCCGTTCATGCCGTTCATCACAGAGGAACTGTGGCAGCACATTTACGAGAGAAAGGACGGAGAGTCAATTATGCGCGACAAACTGGAAATCTCAGCTCCTACAGGCGAAGACATGAAACTTATCGAAGACATCGAGAGCGTGAAGCAGATCGTGGCAGGAGTGAGAACAGTGCGCAACCAGAAAAACATCGCCAACAAAGAGACACTCTCGTTGCAGTGTGTAGGTGAAAACGCTTTGAAAGACTACGACAGCGTGGTTGGCAAGATGGCCAACCTGACGAGCATCGACGTCGTGACAGAGAAGGACTGTACTGCAGCAGCCTTCATGGTGGGCACGCTGGAATATGCAGTGCCGTTGGGCGACATGATAGACGTGGCTGCCGAGATAGAGAAGATGGAGGCACAGCTGAAACATCTCGAAGGCTTCCTCGCCGGAGTTTCCAAGAAACTCTCAAATGAGCGATTCGTTGCCAACGCACCGGAAGCAGTGGTGGCTCTAGAGCGTAAGAAGCAGAGCGACAGCATGGAGAAGATTGCTGCGCTGAAGGAGAGCATAAGCTCACTAAAAGCACAGAAATAACAGTCATGGCTTGACTGTTTTGACAATGACAAAAGTGTATAAATGATTGAAGGACAGGTTGTTTAGACTTGTCCTTCAAACATTTAGAGTATACAATGCTTCACTCGTCAACTTATTTCTACACAAATACAATAATTTGGCTTTCCTTTCGTTAAATATATCATATGAAGAAGATAATTATACTCTCGATATTAATCTGTTTTGTGTGCATAAGCGCATTCTCGCAGACCTTCACCCTACAGGGAAGAGTGACCGACAGCAACAACAATCCCGTGGAACTTGCCACAGTGGCAGTGGTGAAACAGGGGAGAGTGACGCTTACGAACCTGAAGGGTGAGTTCTCACTGCATCTCAACTCCGCAGACAGCGTGGTGGTGAGATTCTCTATGGTGGGCTACAAAACCAAAACACGCGTGCTGCGCAAACCTAAAGGAAAGCAGACTTTGCTCATACAACTCTTCGACGACAACAATGAATTGGGCGAGGTGACAATCACGGAGAAGAGAAGACAAACCGGCACTACTGAGCAACTCGACGTTAAGAATGCCACGAATACACCGTCGGCAACCGGAAATGCTGTGGAAGAACTCATACAGCAGCAGGCGGGAGTGTCAACCCATAGTGAGCTTTCGGCGCAATACAATGTAAGAGGAGGTAGCTTCGACGAAAACAGCGTATATATAAATGGTGTGGAAATATACCGCCCGTTCCTCGTGAGAAGCGGACAACAGGAAGGACTCTCAATCATCAACCCCGACATGGTGAAGAGCATCGGTTTCAGTACCGGAGGCTTTGAGGCTAAATATGGAGACAAAATGTCGTCAGCACTCGACATCACATACAAACAACCCAAGAAATTCGAAGCCAAGGTCACTGCCAGCATGCTCGGCGCATCGGCATACGTGGGATTCAGCAACAAGAAATTCTCATGGAGCAATGGTCTGAGATACAAGACAAACAAATACCTGCTCGGTTCGCTCGAAACTAAAGGAGAGTATAGTCCGAGTTTCCTTGATTATCAGACTTATCTCACATATAAGCCCAACAAACGATGGGAGATAGAATTTATGGGCGACATCTCTGACAATCACTACAATTTCACACCTTCTGACAGAGAAACCAACTTCGGAACGATGGAGAACGTAAAATCATTCAAAGTATATTTCGACGGTAAGGAAAAAGACCTTTTCCGTACTTACTTTGGCACATTTACAATCACAAGACTATTTGGCGAAAAAACACGACTGTCGCTCATCGGTTCTGCATACAGTACCAATGAGCAGGAAAAATACGACATACAGGGACAATATTGGCTTACACAGACGGAAACGAGCGAGAATCTCGGAGTGGGCACATATATGGAACATGCACGCAACTATCTGAAAGCCAATGTGAAAAGTCTGAAGCTGGCTTTCTCTCACAAGGCAAAACACCACGAAATACTCGCCGGACTGGCATACAAAATTGAACACGTGGACGAATATAGCAAGGAATATGAAATGCGAGACTCCAGCGGATATAATATCCCACACACCGGTGAAGACATGAAGATGATTTATTCGCTTAATGCCCGAAACAAACTTAACGCAAACAGACTGGAGGCTTATGCTCAGGATACATATAAATTTATGAGTCCAGGACAGCATACGTTCTTCACACTGAACTATGGTATAAGGTTTAGTCACTGGAACTTCAACCGTGAGACGATAATCAGTCCGAGACTCTCGCTGAGCATAGTTCCGCCTTTCAACAATGACGTGACATTCAGGTTTGCAACAGGATTATACTATCAGGCACCATTCTTCAAGGAACTAAGAGACACCACTACAGTGGAGGGGACAACATACGCCACTCTAAACAAGAAGATAAAAAGCCAGAGGTCTATACACTTTATCGCTGCCTACGACTATAAATTCAAACTCAATGACAGACCATACAAATTCACAGCCGAAGCTTACTTCAAGGCACTTGGCAACATCGTGCCATACAGCGTGAACAACGTGAAGATAGTATACGACGCAAGCCAGCAATGCAGTGGACACGCTCTCGGACTTGACATGAAGCTATATGGCGAGTTTGTGCCTGGTGCAGACTCATGGGTGAGCCTGTCGGTGATGAGTACCAAGATAAATCTGAAAGGCAAGAGTATACCTATGCCAACAGACCAAAGGTATTCTTTAAACCTTTATTTCACCGACTATTTCCCTGGAACAGACAAGTGGAGAATGTCGCTCAAACTGGCGTTTGCAGACGGTCTGCCCTTCGGTCCTCCACACAGAGATCTCTCGCAGCAGCAGTTCAGGGCTCCTGCATACAAGCGTGCTGACATCGGCATGAGCTACAGACTTTTCGACAGAGAGAAGAGCGACAAAAAGAAATCTGTATTCAAGAACGTATGGCTGGGCATCGACTGTCTCAACTTGTTTGGTATAAACAACGTGAACTCTTACTATTGGATAACGGATGTGACCAATCAGCAGTATGCCGTGCCAAACTATCTTACTGGAAGGCAGATTAACGCAAGGGTGTCAGTTGAGTTCTGACGCTACTTGCTCTGCAGAATTCTTTACTTCAGCAGTATAACATTCATCAGATAGGGGATGTCTGTTTTTCAGTTGAAAAATACCTAAAAATGATTATTGCATGATTGCAAAATAATAATTTACTTTGCATGCTGAATATAAAGGAAGCGGAAGATGAAGAGTCAAAAACTATATGAAGCCGATGATAAGCTTATCGTACTTATCAGAGACAACTATAACGTACTGCAAAGTCTTGGCAGTTTTGGTATTAATCTTGGCTTTGGAGACAAGACCGTGAATGAGGTGTGCGAGGCGCAAGGTGTTGATACTTACACATTTCTGGCAATCGTTAATCTCGTCATTAATGGCTACAAGGCCTTCGATGACTTCTCGAGATTGTCTATACCTACTATCATGCATTATCTTCATGCCAGCCATGAGTATTATCTTGATTTCCAGTTGCCTTTTATACGTAAGGAACTCGTAGAAGCATTAGACGAGAAGGACAATCTCGCTCGTCTGATACTCAAATTATATGATGAGTATGCCGAAGAAATCAAGAAGCACATGAAGTATGAGGAGAAATTCCTTTTCCCATACGTGGAGTCGCTTCTCGACAAACAACCGCTGCCAAACTATGACATTGATACATTTTCAAAACATCATGGCCAGACAGACCAGAAGTTGCGAGAACTGAAAAACATCATAATCAAGTATCTGCCTAGCAATGGATTGCGCAATAACCAACTGTCTGCCACACTCTGTGATATTTATAATAACGAGGAGTGGCTTGCCAAACATTCTGACGTGGAAGAAGAAATAATGATTCCTGCCATCCGTACGCTTGAGAAGAAATTGAAACAGAATGATGTGTCAGCAAAGATTTCAAGTATGATAAACACTAACCCTGGCAATCAGGACGCATTGAGCGAGCGCGAGAAAGAGGTGATAGTGAGTCTGGTGCAGGGAATGACTAATAAGGAAATTGCAAACCATTTGTGCATTGCCCCCAACACCGTCATTACCCATCGTCGGAACATTGCGAGGAAGTTGCAGATCCACACCCCTGCCGGTCTTACCATCTATGCCATCGTGACAAATCTGGTGGATATATCTTCTGTTGAAATCTGATTATCCGAATAGATGTCTTAGGGCTTCTTCTACTTTTCTTACAGGAATGATGTTTATCCCTTTGATATTGCGGGCTTCGAAGGTGTGTAAATTCTGGTTTGGTATGATGATATTGGTAAAGCCGAGTTTCTGAGCTTCCGATACTCTTTGTTCTATTCTGCTCACGGGGCGCACTTCTCCGCTTAGTCCCACTTCTCCAGCCATACACCATCCTTGTTCTATGGCTGTATCCACATTGCTCGAAAGCACGGCGGCTATGATGCTGAGGTCCATGGCCTGGTCTGTTACGCGCAGCCCTCCGGCAATGTTTATGAATACGTCCTTTTGTATGAGTTTGAACCCCACGCGCTTCTCTAGTACAGCCAGCAGCATGTTGAGTCTCTTTTGGTCGAACCCCGTTGCAGAACGTTGTGGTGTGCCGTATGCAGCCGTTGAGACGAGGGCTTGAGTCTCCACAAGAAATGGCCTCACACCCTCTATCGCACACGAAATTGCCACTCCGCTTAGTCCTTCATGATCTTCAGAGAGCAGCAGTTCAGATGGATTAGAAACTGGTCGCAGTCCATTGGGCAACATCTCGTATATGCCAAGTTCTGATGTGCTTCCGAATCTGTTCTTTATGGATCTTAGAATTCTGTACATATGGTGTTGGTCACCCTCAAACTGTATCACTGTGTCCACGATATGCTCGAGGATTTTCGGTCCAGCCAGTGTGCCTTCCTTGTTTATGTGGCCTATCAGTATTATCGGTGTCCCCGAAGTCTTTGCAAATCTTAGTAATCTTGCGGCACACTCTCTTACCTGTGATACGCTGCCTGCAGAACTGTCCACGTCAGAAGTGCTGATGGTCTGTATGGAGTCTATCACCACGATTTCCGGTTTGACATTGCTTATACATGCGAAGATATTCTCCAACGATGTATCGCAGAATATAAGACAGTTGTCGCTTGGTGACTCGTTTATCCTCTGTGCCCTCATCTTCAGTTGGTGGGCGCTTTCCTCTCCGCTTACATACAACACCTTCTTGCTTATTCCCAATACCGTTTGCAGCGACAGCGTGCTCTTGCCGATGCCGGGTTCTCCTCCCAGCAGTGTCAGCGACCCCTTCACCAGTCCGCCGCCCAACACTCTGTTAAGTTCATCGTCTTCCATATCGATTCGTGGGTCGTCAGTGCTTGAGATGTCCTTTATGTTCAGTGCAGAGAGGGTTTTGGGGCTGACGAGGCCATTTGTCTTGAACGAAGATTCGCTGGATGGTCCGGCAGCCACTCTGAACTCCTTGAATGAGTTCCATTCTCCACATTGCGGACATTTGCCTATCCATTTGGGAGACTCCTGTCCGCAGTTGCTGCAAACATATATTGTCTTGTCTTTTGCCATATTTTTCGGATTACTTTAGACAAAAGTAATGATATTTTTCTGCATAACAAAATAAAGCGTTATCTTTGTGCTGTATTTATATATACCATATCTGTCTGATGTGGAGTGATGCTTCTTTCTTGGAACCGGAGGAACTTGGCTTCATATCCTTCATAATAAAGTAAATGGCAATGATGACAAACATAAATAAACTCTTTGGAGCCTTCGTAGCAGCTATTCTTATGGGGTGCTCTATTGGAGGCGGTGGCAAGACCACAGATAAAGACCAGATGGAGAGGAAGGCGAAAGACTCCTTGGCTCTAAAGGTTGGCGTTTCGCAACGCATCGACTGTCTGCCTGCTTTCGTAGCTCTGGATGAAGGCATATTCGACTCTTTGGGGGTTGATGTTAAGCTCGTCCACTACACTTCGCAGCTTGATTGCGACAAATCGTTGGGAAAAAAGACGATTGATGGAGCTTTCGTTGACGACAAACGCATAGAATATCTTGTCAACCATGGCAGACTTTCTTTTGAGAAGGTGTTGTCTACAAGAATGGAATGGAAACTTGTGGCAAACAGAAAGTCGCGTGTCACTAAGATAAACCAACTGTCAGACAAGCTGGTGGCAATGACAAGGTTTTCTGCCACAGATTTCCTTTGCGACAAGATGTCCGACAGCATAAAGGGAAAGAAGGAAGAGTTCTTCCGTGTGCAGGTGAACGATGTTGATATTCGCCTGAAAATGCTTCAGAACGGCGAGATAGACGCGGCATGGCTTACAGAACCGCAGGCTTCTGTCGCCAAGAAAAGCGGAGGTGTGGTGTTGATGAATAGTAACAGTTGTTCGAAAGACCTGTCTGGACTGTTCTTCACATCCTGTGTAGAGTCAGATAAGCGCAAGAAACAGCAGATAGATACTTTTGTACGTGCTTATAAAATAGCACAGGAACGCATCGCGAAGCAAAATGCAGCTGGTTATTCTCAAATGATAAGGCATTACTTCAAATATAGTAATGTCTCTAAATAGTCTGTGTTATGGATAAGAATGAATTGAAACAGTTTTCCGTAGCCCTTCGGCTAGTTGAAAGCAAAGACCTCGGAGCGGCGTTAGATATCATACTGCCCTATGTAGAGTCGCATCCTTATGTTCCTTATTCTGAAGATGTGAAGGACATAAAGGAGAATTTCCGCCTCATGCTTCATTACATGGAGCTAGGCGTGGAGGACGACATGCGCGAATCTATGTACAATGATATGCTGGACAAGTTGAAGGGGGGTATTCGTAATCTTAGGTCCGACTATAGACGCAGAAATGTTGATTTCTATAAGGATGCCTATTCGAGAGCCTCAGTGAAGACAAATTCTTTCTCAGAGAAGGCTATACGGATGCAGATGGAAGACTTTATTTCAGATTTGGCTATGTTGCAGCTTGAATCGGCAGAGAAACGCGACAAAATGGCGGATGAGCTATATTTGTCTCATTATTCATTCATGCAGGCATTGTTCTGTCATATCGTAGTTTCTGAACTTTGGACTGAAGAACAGGCCAGTGCCATTGGTGACATTATTCTATCGCCCACAGTGGATTCAGGAGACGCTCAAGTGGTCGTCAGTGCCATGATGTTGTCGGTGATGAATAATTTCGACATTAACAAGTTCCGTGTGCTTGTCAGAATATACAGTGAAGCCAAAGACGAGGCACTGAAGCAGAAGGCTCTGATAGCATGGACTCTGTCGGTTACTGATGGTGTAGATTCTGCTCTGCAATTGCAGATAATGTCGCCTCTGCTCTCTCGTGATGATGTGGTGAGAGACCTGCTCGACTTGCAGAAACAAATGGTATTCTGCATGAATGCCGAAAATGACAACGACATCATACAGCGAGACATCATGCCAACGTTGGTAAAGAACAGCAATCTCACGTCTTATCGTCTTGGCATCGAAGACAATGATCAGGAACTGAGGGATATCCTGGATCCTGAAGCCGACGACAGGTCGATGGAAGAAGTGGAGAACAAGTTCCAGAAGATGATAGAGATGCAGAAGAGTGGAGCGGACATCTATTTCGGAGGCTTCTCACAAATGAAGCGTTTCTCCTTCTTCTATAGTCTTCCAAACTGGTTCTTTCCATTCAGCTTGAACCATCCCGAACTTCACCGCGTGAAAGATAGTCTAAAGCGCAACAGGTTTCTGACCAACCTGATGGCAACAGGTCCGTTCTGCGACAGCGACAAGTATTCTTTTGCCCTTGCCGTTGTGTCGGTGATAGACAAGATACCGTCGGACATGATAGAAATGATGAATCATGGCGAGATGCCAAAGCAACAATTTATTAGTGATGAAGAAATGGCCACTCCTGCCTATTTGCGCAGAAGAGCACTTCAAGATCTATATCGCTTCTACCGCCTCTATCGCTGGCATAACCAGATATACAATCCTTTCGACACAGATAATGTGCTCTTCATGGCTTGTTCTCTTTTTGACAACACAGCAGTAAGTGAAAAACGCGTTGAGTTGGGCAATTTCCTGTTGTCGCGTCGTGAAGCGATACTGTTATCCAAACTGATGCCCAAGCTACAGTTCGACGGTTCTGTAGCTGGATATCTGGTGAAGGGTGGCTATTATCTTGAGATGTCGAGAGATTTCGTTGAGGCTAAAGAATGCTTTCTGAAAGCTGCATATTTCTCGGGCGATGACATAAGGGCGTTGAGGGGAATGGCAAAAGCCGCTTTCCATTCCAACGACCTGAAAATGGCTGAGAATGCATATCGCAAACTCTATACCCTTGAGCCAGACAATAAGTCGTACGCTCTACACTATGCAATAGTATGCTCCAAGATGGGAGATTTCGAACAGGCTGCGAAAATACTGTATGAGCTTGATTACAAATATCCGGAGTCCGCCAATGTAAAGAGAGTCCTGGCTTGGACTCTTATGGGTGAGAACAAACTTGAACAGGCAGCGAAAATCTACGCCAAACTGCTCGATAGTGATACTGTGGGTGACATGGATTTACTTAATGCCGGCTACTGCAAGTGGTTCATGAAAGACATTTCAGGTGCTACCACCTTGTTTGCCGAATATTGCGAGAATTTGTTGAAGTCAAGAAAAGACTCTTCTGCTCCCGACTATCTGTCCATTTCGAATATCCTCGACGAGGATTTCATCAACGATGGAGCTATGCTCAACTGCTTCGGCATTACCGCTGTTGAAATGATATTGATAAAACGTATAACGTATAAATTGACCAGAGACAAGTGAAATCCAAGAGGAGAAATTTAGCCTTGGACTGATGGCCTGTCAGTAGGGTGGTTTCCTTGGTTCTTTCATTTGGAATTGTTGGAAATGGGTTCCCCAAACGACTTGTCCACATGTTGACTCGTAAACTTAAAAGAACTAAAATGCATACAAGAGAAGAAAAACTAGAGGCCTTCGGGCGTTTTCTCGATGTGCTCGACACGTTGAGGGAGAAATGTCCTTGGGATAAAAAACAGACAAACCAGAGCCTGAGAACAAATACGATAGAAGAGGTGTTTGAACTAAGCGATGCCCTCATGAAAGACGATACGCTGAATATTTGCAAGGAACTTGGAGATGTGTTTCTCCATATCTGTTTCTATGCTAAGATTGGTGAGGAGAAAAGTGCGTTTGACATTGCCGACGTCTGCAACAAACTTGCTGACAAGCTGATATTCCGCCATCCCCATGTGTACCACCCTTCACAGGTCGGTGCTTCATCACCTAAGCCATTGCCTTATGGTGAGGATGACAAGCCTTCTGATATGCAGAATGCCGACACGGCACAAAAGGTTATAGAGAACTGGGAACAGATAAAACTGAAAGAGAAAGATGGCAACAAGCGTGTACTTTCAGGTGTTCCAGATGCTCTGCCGACATTGATAAAGGCATACCGCATTCAGGACAAGGCGCGCAACGTGGGATTCGATTGGGAAGACCGTGGTGATGTGTGGAAAAAAGTGCGTGAGGAAATGTCGGAACTGGAGGAGGAACTGCGGAATGGTGACAAGGAAAAGTCTAAAATAGAACTTGGCGATTTCCTGTTCAGTGTCATCAACGCAGCCCGTCTTTATAAAATCAATCCCGATGATGCCCTGGAGCTGACAAACCAGAAGTTTATACGTCGATTCAATTATATTGAAGATCATTCAATCAAATTGGGTAAACCTTTGACGGAAATGACTTTGGATGAGATGGATAAACTTTGGGATGAAGCAAAGTCTAATGAATAAAGGATGGCGGAAACACCGTTGTCTTATTGTTGAAAACATAATAAATCATACAATATGAGGAAAGTATTTTTGTTTATTGCTGTATGTCTTGCATTCTCCTCTCTGGTTGGATGCGATGGCAAGAAAAAGACTGACGGCGACAATGCCCCAACACTGGTGGACAGCAATGCTGCGGCGGATTCCACGCTTTATGGCATATGTGGCGAAGGCACGTCAATGTCGGTTTTGGAACTTATTACCGACAAGGGTGACACTCTTTCCCTTCTGCTGGAGGGTACAGACACCTGCAGCAATGTGCAGGGAGGATTGCTTGCCGGCGACCATTTGGCTGTGATTTCTTGTAAGACAGCCGATGGGGAGCTATTTGCCAAATCGGTGCTCAACATAACATCCTTAATGGGTAAATGGACGAGCATTGACCGTCATTTCGTGATAGAAGAAGGTGGAGTGGTGACAGGCGACGACAGTGAGCCTAACCCGTACGTGGAGTGGAAGATAAACAATGGCAGACTGGTATTGAGCTCCGACACTTTCAGTGTATATGGTCTCGGCCCGGATTCTCTGCTGCTTGAAAACCAGAAGGGAATATATGCATATAAGAGAGATGTAAAGCAACATTAGCATATGGCAAGATTTCGTGTTCATATACTTGGTTGTGGCAGCGCACTGCCAAATTTAAAGCATAATACCACGGCACAGCTTGTTGAGGTGCACGACAAGTTTTTCATGGTGGACTGTGGTGAGGGCACCCAGCTGCAGCTGCGCAAGAGCCGTGTCCATTTCGGCAAGGTAAACGCCGTGTTCATCTCGCATCTGCATGGTGACCATTGTTTTGGACTGATGGGGCTTGTCTCTACTTTCGGATTGCTGGGGCGCACGGCTCCATTGCATATCTATGCACCGAAGGAGATGACGGAACTGTTCGATCTGCAGAGACGTATGTTCTGCCAGACTTTCGAGTATGAATTGGTGTTCCATCCGTTGGAAACCACAAGGAGTGAAGTCGTATATGAGGATAAGAGTCTTACGGTGACCACTGTTCCTCTGTCTCATCGTGTGCCCTGTTGCGGATTCTTGTTTAAGGAGAAACCGCTGCAGCCACACCTCAACAGGGAAATGCTCGATTTCTATGAGATTCCGCGTAGCCAGTTCAATAATATCAAACAGGGGCAAGATTGGACGACCGCTGATGGCGAGACAATTCCGAACTCCCGTCTTGTCCTACCGGCAGACAAGCCTCTCTCGTATGCTTTTTGTTCAGACACGCGCTATATGCCAGACCTTCACAAATTGGTATACGGTGTTGACGTGATTTATCATGAGTCTACTTATGGAGATAAAGATACTGCCAATGCCCGCAAATATTATCATTCCACTGCCTCAGAGGCTGCCCGTGTGGCATCCGATTCCTGTGCAGGACTCCTTCTTCTTGGCCATTATTCTTCTAAATATGCCGATGAGACCTGTCTTCTTGATGAGGCGTGCCGTGTTTTCCCCTCGGTGGTCCTGACCAATGAAATGGATGTTGTCGATGTGGCAAATAGGTGTAAAGTAGAGGAGTGACATATTGGCAAGTACGCGGAATGGCGCTGTTTAATGAATTGTTTTCAGCCGTTTTCAGCTAGTAAACCATTGGTTGTTGTCTGCTGAAACGGCTGCTTCTTGTATTCTGACAGGTACTTTGTTTTCCATGCCCAGGCATTTATGGGGTGTTTAATGTCTTGTAAAAGATGTTTCCTGAACTGCGACACTTTGCCAACTGAACTCCTGGTCTCTTCTTGTCTGTTTATATAAACGTGTTGTTATTTTGATAGTTATATGTGTATATTAAAAATACTCGTTTGGGCATATTGGGGAGCAGTGGCATGGTTGTCGTAGTTGATTATTCCTTTCGCCTTCCTGTGTCTTTTTACTTCTTTTCCGTTCGGAAAGTTTCCAACATGCCAAACTTTAATCATAAAAATAAAGTTTCTTGATTATTCATTGTGACAGTCGGAAAAAAAATGTATATTTGCAAATAGAAATATTGTGGACGCACATGCCGTACGGCTTTCCGTCACTACATTGATATATATTGTAACTACAAAACCCTAATGGAGAATATAAGAAACTTTTGCATCATAGCACACATCGACCACGGCAAGTCTACACTTGCTGACAGGCTTTTGGAATATACCAATACCATCAAGATCGTTGAGGGACAGATGCTCGACAATATGGATCTTGAGAAGGAGCGAGGCATCACCATCAAGAGCCATGCCATTCAGATGGAATATAACCACGAAGGTAAGGACTATATACTGAATCTCATTGACACTCCGGGACACGTAGACTTTTCTTATGAGGTGTCGCGAAGCATTGCGGCATGCGAGGGGGCGCTACTCGTGGTAGATGCCACACAGGGAGTTCAGGCGCAGACTATCAGTAACTTGTATATGGCTATCGATCACGACCTCGAGATAATCCCGGTAATCAATAAGATTGACATGCCTTCGGCTATGCCGGAAGAGGTGGAAGACGAGATAATTGAACTTATCGGATGCGACAGGAAGGACATTCTCAGAGCTTCCGGAAAGACCGGAGAGGGAGTGGAGGATGTACTGAAGGCTGTAATAGAGCGCGTTCCACATCCCACAGGAGAGCCGGATGAGCCCCTGCAGGCACTCATCTTCGACTCTGTATTCAATCCCTTCCGTGGCATTATTGCATACTTCAAGATAGAGAATGGAAAGATCAGCAAAGGCGACAAAGTGAAGTTCTATAACACAGGAATGGAATATACAGCCGACGAGGTAGGAGTGCTCAAGATGGATATGATTCCACGCAAGCAACTCTCTACAGGAGAGGTGGGATATATAATAAGCGGTATAAAAGACCCGACAGAGGTGAAGGTCGGTGATACCATAACCCATGTGGCGCGTCCGTGCGCCAAGGCCATAGATGGGTTCCAGGAAGTGAAGCCGATGGTGTTTGCCGGTGTTTATCCTATCGACCCCTCAGAGTATGAGAACCTGCGCACGTCGCTTGAGAAACTGCAGCTCAACGATGCCTCATTGACCTTCCAGCCAGAATCGTCGGTGGCCCTCGGATTCGGATTCAGATGTGGGTTCCTCGGACTGCTTCATATGGAGATTGTTCAGGAGCGGCTCGACAGAGAATTCAATATGGACGTGATTACTACCGTGCCAAACGTTTCATATATGGTATACGACAAGCATGGTGAATCAAAAGAAGTGCATAATCCATCGGGACTGCCCGATGCCACGATGATAGACCACATTGAGGAGCCTTATATCAAGGCGTCGATAATCACCGATACCAACTATATCGGTCCTATAATGAAACTCTGTCTCGACAAACGAGGCGAATTGCTCAAGCAGGAGTATATCAGTGGAAATCGTGTGGACCTTCACTTCATGTTGCCATTGGGAGAGATTGTAATTGATTTCTACGACAAGCTGAAGAGCATCTCTAAAGGCTATGCCTCGTTCGACTACCATGTGGATTGCTACCGCCTGTCTAAGCTTGCTAAGCTCGATATCCTGCTCAACGGAGAACCGGTGGATGCATTGTCGACTCTCACCCATCAGGACAACGCAGTGGCTTTCGGCAGAAGGATATGCGAGAAACTCAAGGAACTGATACCTCGGCAGCAGTTTGATATTGCTATACAGGCTGCCATAGGAGCAAAGATCGTGGCGCGCGAGACAATCAAGTGCGTGCGTAAGGACGTAACGGCAAAATGCTATGGTGGAGACGTGAGCCGTAAACGCAAACTGCTCGAGAAACAGAAAAAGGGAAAGAAGCGCATGAAGCAGATCGGCAATGTGGAAGTGCCTCAAAAGGCATTCCTGGCAGTACTGAAACTCGACTGACGCCATGGATTCCTGGACTGGATGTGGAAAACCTGCAATGAAATAAATATATAAACAAAATTAACAGGAGGGGAAGTCATCATGAAAGAACCAACCTTGACAAAGAGAGACATTGCCAGGGAACTGGCAAGAAGATACAGCACAATGGCACACGATGAGCTTGACATTTTGGAGAGTATTCTTGTGCCCATGAAGTTTGCACGTGGCGAAAAGGTGGTGGAATCTGGAGATGTGAGTGACGCCATCTATTATGTGGAGCGTGGCATGGTTCGCGAATTTTATTTCAAGAACAACAAGAGCGTGACTGAATATCTTGCTGCCGATGGCACTATAGTTATGAGTATCGAAAGCCTTTTCAGAGAGGAACCGTCAAAACTTGTCATCGAGGCCCTTGAGCCTACTCTCGTATATGCACTGCCCAAGAAAAGGCTCGAGGAGGTGGCGCTTCATAACGTGAACATACAGATTCTCTACAGGAAGATTCTGGAGGAGAGTCTCATAATATCGCAGCGCAGAGCAGACCTGTTGCGCTTTGAGAGTGCGAAGGACAGATATCTGAAACTTTGCAAACTTAATCCTAAGGTCATAATGAAAGCGCCGCTTGTATATGTGGCAAGCTATTTGCAGATGACGCCGGAAACGTTGAGTCGTGTGCGCTCTGCTGTGGCGATGGAATGATAATTGTGATTTTAAAGAATAGTGTGAATGCGGATGCTAAGCCTGGTGTCAGGTTGGTATCCGCATTATTTAGTTGTGGAAAAAGCCTACCACGCAGTATTAAAATACTACATTGAACGGCCTGATGACCGATTGGGGTTAAAAGGTATCAGCTCTCCCTCAGAAAGTCTAGAGCTTCGAAGACAAGTTCTTTAGAAGCTGTTTGGTTTATCCTCACTTCACCCACATCGGAGAGTAGCGTGAAGTTTATCATGTCGCCTGTGTTCTTCTTGTCGTGGAGCATCAGCGAGAATAGTTTGTCGTAGTCTTTGCATGAGAATTCGGGGCGTCCGTAGTTATCGAGTACAAACCTTGTCGTCTGTCTCATCTTCGCCGTAGGGAAGTTCAGCAGAGCGCAGCTAAGAAATAATTCCCCCACAAGTCCATAAGCTATGGCATAACCATGCAGTAGAGTCTTGCCTTTCTGCATAGCCAATGATTCCAAGGCGTGACCAATGGTGTGCCCCAGATTCAATGCCTTGCGGATGCCATTTTCGTGAGGGTCTTCAGTTACTATGCGCCTTTTCAGTTCTATACTGTCGGCTATCATCAACGAGAGTTCATTCAGGTCGAGTTTGTCAAAATCGAAAAGCAAGTGTCTCGCCCAGATTTTGTCGTCGCTTATCAAGCTGTGTTTCAGCATTTCGGCATATCCCGACAGAATGTTCTGATGGTCGAGAGTCTTAAGAAATATCGTATCAATGAAAACAGTATTCGCATCCTTGAACACGCCAATCTCGTTTTTCAGTCCGTTGAAGTTTATTCCTGTCTTTCCTCCTACAGAGGCGTCAACCATTGCCAGCAGGGTGGTGGGGACATTGATGAAGTCGATGCCCCTCTTGAAACATGAAGCAGCAAAGCCTCCCAGGTCGGTTACCATGCCTCCGCCAACATTCACCATACACGAATGTCGTGTGCAGCCGTTGTCGCTAAGTTCCCTCCACACGTGTACGGCTGATTCGAGAGTCTTGTTCGTGTCAGAGGCATCTATTGTGATGTGGTAGGCGTTGCGTGTTGCTTCGCAGCTGTTGATGATTGGCAGACAATGGAGGCGGGTGTTTTTGTCGGTAAATGTGAACACCTTGTCGTAGTTTCCTGAAACAAGAGCCTTTGTCAATTCATCAGCAATTTTGTGGGTTATAATGACCTGTTGCATTGTGGTTTCTTTTATTGCCGTATTGAGAATATGTATGTTTGTACGTGCCGATGGAATATGGTGGCACTCATTGCACTGAAAGTTCAGTAAATAATTGCAAAAATATGAAAATCTGTCGAGAAAATGAAAAAATCTTTGTTATTTTGCCAAGCTTTGGGTTAAACATTTGCTTGCTTCGTGCGTCTATAACTAAATTTGAGTCAACACATGACATTTGTTTGGCCCTATGCCGCATATGAATGAAGTGTTGTATATCAGTTACACAGAGTTCTTCATTAATAAGTAATATACAATATTAAATATGAAAAGATTCAAGATGTTACTCCTTGCCATTCTTAGCGTAACGATGGTTATGGCACAGGAGATGAAAGTGGCGGGTACTCTTGTAGACCGTGACACTAAGGAAGGAGTGCTGATGGCTACAGTACAGTTACTGAAGAGCGACAGCACATTCGTAAAAGGAGTTCTCACTGATGACGCCGGCAATTTCAGCCTTTCCATTGAAGGTCCCGGCAAATACATACTGCGCTTCTCGAGTGTGGGCTACAATACTATAAGCAAATCTTTTGCTGTCAGTCAGACCCAACCAGAAGTCGACATGGGGAAAATCAGTTTTGGAGCTGACGCTGTGATGCTGAAAGGAGCCACAATCCTCGGACAGGCAGCCAAGGTGACGCTTAAGGAAGACACCTTCGTGTATAACGCTTCGGCATATCGCACACCTGAAGGCTCTGTAGTGGAAGAGCTTGTGAGAAAACTCCCTGGCGCACAGGTCGATGACGATGGAAAAATCACCATAAACGGAAAGGAAGTGAAGAAGATCCTTTTCGACGGAAAGGAGTTCATGAGCGGAGATACCAAGACCGCCATGAAAAACATACCAACGTCTATTATCGAAAAAGTAAAGGCATATGAAGAGAAGAGCGATCTCGCCAAAGTGACAGGCATCGATGACGGAGAGGAAGAGACTGTGCTTGACTTTGGAATAAAGAAAGGCATGAACAAGGGAGTGTTTGGTAATGCAGATCTATCTATTGGCAACCACGGCAGGTATGCCGAGAGACTGATGGGGGCTGGATTCCAGGAGAAGGTACGTATAATGGGATTCGGCAACGCCAACAATGTAAATGATGCCGGATTCCCGGGAGGTGGAGGCAGATGGAGAGCACCGATGCAAGGGTTAAACTCCAAGAAAATGGTTGCTTTCAACATGAATTATGAGGATAAAGGCAAACTGAAACTCGATGCCGGTGGCAGATGGAATCACTCAAACGGAGACCTGCAGCAGACACAGGCGGTGGAGAACTTCGTGAACAAGAGTGGTGCGTTCTCAAACAGCAATACTGCAAACCTCACGCGTGTCAATGGTTATGATGCGAGAGTCAAGATGGAATGGACACCAGACTCCATGACTAACATCATGTTCAGACCAACATTCTCATATTCCACTAATGACGCACAGACCAATGGCGTTTCGGCAACATTTCAGGACAACCCATATTCGTATGGAGACGATCCGCTGGCATCGCTCGACAGTATGGCTGAGCATGGAGTAATAGTGAACAGCAGACAGAACCGCAGCGTCTCATACACAGAGTCGAAAAAGGCGGGGGCAATGCTTCAGCTCAACAGAAAACTCGGCACCAAAGGACGCAACATCACACTTAGAGGTGACATGAGCTATGCCGATGGCAAGAGCAACAATCTATCGTTGTCTAATGTTCATCTGTATCAGGTAAAAGACATTTATGGAGCAGACTCCACATACCAGACAAACAGATATAATGTCACTCCGACCAAGAATTTGCAGACGGAACTACAGTTCACTTACAGCGAACCGCTATGGCGAGGAGTATTTTTACAGCTTAGTTATAAGTTCACATACAATTTCAGAAAGAGCGACCGAACGACATACGATTTCAGTAGAGTGGACCAAGACTTTTTCGGCAACGTTATGTCGTCATATCGCAACTGGACAGACTATCTATCGCTCCTGAGCGGAAATCTAGGTGACTATTACGACAAGGAGCAGAGTCGTTATTCTGAATACAAGAATTACATACACGAAATGCAGTTGGGCGTGAAGGTGATGAAAAAGAAATACAACCTCAATGCCGGTGTAATGGTACAACCACAGACATCAAAGTTCATACAGGAGTATAGAGGCGTGAGCACCGACACTGTGAGAAATGTGGTCAACGTGTCGCCTACTTTCGAGTTCAAATATAAGTTCTCAAAGACAAGTACCCTCAAGATAAATTATCGAGGCACCACGGCGCAGCCGGAGATGGCAGACCTGCTCGACATAACAGATGACAGTGACCCACTGAACATTAAGAAGGGTAATCCCGGTCTGAAACCTTCGTTCACCAACAACTTCAGACTCTTCTACAACACCTACATACCAGGTCATCAGACTGCGGTGATGACATTCGTGAACTGGAGCAATACTAGAAATGCCGTGAGCAATGCCGTGACATACGACGAAACAACAGGTGGAAGGACAACGCGGCCGGAGAACATCAACGGCAACTGGAACACAATGGCTGCCCTGATGCTCAACACTTCGATAGATACTGTGGGAGTGTGGAACGTGAACACGTTTACTACGTTCAACTACAACAACTATGTGGGTTATCTCTATAGTCAAGACACACATGTCACGCAGAAGAACACCACGAGGACCACAAGCCTGTCAGAAAAACTTTCTTTCGGCTACAGAAAAGACTGGCTCGACGTAAGCCTCGATGGTTCGCTCAACTATATGCGCACCCGCAACCTGTTGCAGCAGAGCAGCAATCTTGACACATGGCAGTTCTCATATGGAGCAAACCTCAATGTCTATCTGCCCTGGAACATGAGCATTACTACAGACCTGCACGAGAACTCCAGAAGAGGATACGATGCCGGAGCAAATACCAATGAACTGGTGTGGAACGCACAGGTAAGCCAAAGCTTCCTGAAGGGTAATGCACTGAGCGTGTCAATACAATTCTACGACATTCTGCAGAACATGAGCAACTTCTCAAGAACGGTGAACGCCATGCAACGTAGCGACACTTACTACAACAATATCAGTAGCTACGCCATGATACACGTTGTATACCGCTTCAACCTCTTCGGAGGCAGAGATGCCTTCAACAAGGATGGAAGGCCTAAGCACCCATCCGACATACCTCGTGGCGGATTTGGCGGACGGCCAGGAATGCCCCCATATGGAGGTTTCGGAGGAGGAAGACCACCTCATATGTTCTGATTGTATACAATCAGTAGTAATGAATTTATTGGACATTAAAATTGACGAACAGAAACAAAGATAATACAATATGGAATATATGTCACAGGAAGGCTTTGACAAAATAGCCTCTGAGTTGCAGCATCTCGAACGTGTAGAACTTCCCAGAGTGAGAGATGCCATTTCTGAAGCCCGCGACAAGGGCGATTTGAGTGAGAATTTTGAATATCATGCCGCAAAGCGAGAGCAGGGAAGGGTGTTGGGCAGAATCCGTTTCCTGCAGCGGGTGCTGGAGAATGCGAGGGTGATAGACAAAGCGTTGCTGAAGAGCGACTGTGTGGGGCTGCTCAGCGAAGTGGAAATCACTAATCTTGCCAACTCGCACACGATGAAATACACCATTGTCAGTCCACACGAAGCCGACATGAAGACAGGCAAGATATCCATAAAATCTCCAATTGCACAGGCTATGCTCAACAAAAAGGCAGGTGAAGAAGTGGAGGTGAGAGTGCCTGCAGGAATGATAAGGTTGAGAATAGAGAGTGTGAAACTATAACATTAGTTTTATATCGTATCAAAAAAACAATGCGGTTGTCCCAGTCTGACAAAAGACGAGGATAATCGCATTGTTCATATATTTGTGACAAAATCGTTAGGTTTACATTGTCATCCCTAAAAGTTATTGCAACATAAGGGAACAAAAGGAAAAACTAAGCGTATGAGTGTAGTCCGGCAAGGAAATAATTTACCCCAAAGTACGTCATCAGTACGCAGAGGAAAGCCAACAGCATATAGATATGGATGTGGAGAGGTTTATGCAGCCATTTCAAGTCGCTGTGGAGAGGAGCTGAGTAGATGAGCATCGTTATGAGAGCCCATGTCTCTTTGGAGTCCCAGCTCCAGTAGCGGCCCCAACTGACGTTTGCCCATACGGCTCCTATGAAGATGCCCACGGCAAGGAGACTGACGGCGGGGTAGAGGAGGAAACCGGATGTGGCGGCAAGCTGATCCTCCTTGGCAAGGTCGCCGCGGCGGTGGGCCCAGATGCCTTCGGCGGCAATGAGTGCCATTAGACCGAAGAGGGCATAGGAGAACATTATCACCATCACGTGGACGGAGAGCAGGGGCGATTGTAGCACAGGCATGAGTTGTGTGATTTGCGGATTGCCGTCGGTTATCATTGCCACGAGCAGGGCGAACGATGAGAGCAGCGGACCGAAGTTCTTCACTGGCATGAAACGCTTGCCCATGAATAGTGTGAGCAGGAGCGTTGCCCAAGCCATAAACTGCATCGTCTCGAAGCCGTTTGACATCGGCAGATGGCCTGAAACCATCCAGCGCAGCAGGAGCAGCAATGAGGTGTGGAGGATCATTATGGCGGTGAGCCACAGGGTTACCCTCGAGGCAATCTTTCTTTTCTTCTTATTCAACGCAATAGTAGACGCCACGCTGAGCAGCAGCGAGATGGCGAGATAGAGCATCGTGGGCAGACGCAGGGCGTTCAACATGTTGTAGAATACTTCGGCGTAAATCAAAAATTTAGAGGGGATCACGTCTTTTGCCTTCACGTGCTGATAACTGTAAATCTTCTTCACTATCTCGCTTGCACGAGAGTTGTCGCCCGTGATGATGCTCTCGGCAAGATAGTCCATCGACTTGCGCACGAAGGTGAGTTCCTGCTCGTCCAGATTTATGTTGCCCAGGGACTGTCCGGGTGCAAACCATTTGTATTTGCCGTCAGCCTGGCGGTAGGGGAAAAGCTTCAGCATCTCGCCGCCGTAGAGCATGCGAACGATATTGAACTTCTCATCAGCATCGCGCAAACTTTTCTGCATCTTCGTGTCGCCTTTCCTCAGTGCCTCCTTCAGTGGTTTCTCCAGCTTGTATTCGTTGTATTCATCCCAGAAATCATTGAACGAAGCCCATTTGTCGTTCAGTCCGAGCAGCTCCTGCGCTTTTTTGTCCTTGATTTCTATCATCTTCACCGTTTCCCAGTAGGGCACGTCGAACACCCATCCGCAAAACACCTCCGTAGCGGAGAGTCCGTCCCACGAGGGCTTTCCGCAGAGTTTGGTGACGAAGTCCACGGCAACTGTGTTTATCGGCGTGATGCGGCTGTTGTAGAGCACGCAGACTCTTCCGAATCCATCAGCCACATGGCTGTTGATGTTTATCTTCTCCTGCGCCTGTGAGTTTAGGGAGAAGAGGGGCGAGAGAGCCATGACGACAGCTACGGCTGCCACCTTGAGGACATTGCCGGCAGTGGCTTTTCTGTAGAGCTGCCGCATTCTTGTGCCTTTGCCCAAGAGTATGGCAATGAGCGAGATGAGGAGCATGGCGTAGCCCAGATATGTGACGGCGATGCCCCATGGGTCGTGGTAGACACCGAGGATAGAACCCTGCATATCGCTGTCGTAGCCCGACTGCATGAAGCGGTAGCCGTGGTAGTAGCCGATTTTGTTCATTGAGATTTCGAGTAGTTCATCGCTTGTCGTAATCTCCGTAACGTAGTCCATGGCAGCGTCCGTGCCGGGGTAGCAGTCCATGCGGAACGTTTTCAGAGCCACCTTGAAGCCAAGGTCTACAGACTTTCCCTCGGCGGTCTTCATTACGTTTGTTGCCTCGTCGAGACGGAGGTGTATGGTGCCGCTCTGGGCAGTGGTCCACGAGAGGAGGGCGCCGAGGAGGATTACGAGGAAGGAGGCATGGATAAGGAACACATTTATCCGTCTGTATAGTTTTCTTTTAAGGATGTAAGCCGTGGCAACGACTGTAAACACAGTCCAGAGTGCAAGAAACCACACAGAACCGTAGATGTTCTGATGGGTAAACTGCGTACCATTAACACTCTCAACGATAGTTGCAGCGGCAAGCACTATTATGATTGCCACTGCAATGATGATGATAGAAAATTTCAGATTTCTCATTTATATTTAAAAGAAGAATATTGTTTTATTCCAGATTAAATAGAATCAACAAATTTTATTACGAGCTGACGCTGCTCTTTCGTCAAGTTGCGGAAGTTCTTTACAGCCCAGAGAGCATCGCTCTGTCCGCCCTCGCCAATGCATCCGTGCCACATGATGGCCTCGAGAGTGTTTCGGGCGCGGCAGTCGTGCAGGCGGTCAGAATGTCCGGCACAGAGGCTCTGCAATCCTCGTCCCCACAGCGGTGCCGTTTTGCACCATCCTGTGCGCAGGTCGTTCTTCATGAAGAGGCGGTGTTGCACGAAGTCGGAGTAGGGCCATATTTTCTGTTTTGGGTAGCGCACCATGCGTGTGTCTTCGGCAGAGAAACGTCCGTAGGGGTCGCGAATCTTGTCTTCTCCTGTGGTCCAGCTTGGTCGGTGGCAGCTTGCGCAGCCTATCTGGGTGAAGAGTTCCTTGCCCTTTTTGAAGTCGGCGGTGAGAGTGTTTCGTGCTGCCGGGATGCCCACTCCGCGGTGCCACACCATATAGTTTACATAGTCAGACTCCTTCATTTCTACGGACAGGTCGGTGGCGTTGCCAAAGGCTATTATGTCTTTTGCCGGGTCGCCGGTCTTGTTCCATTGTGGGTAATACTGATAGAACTTGCTTGTTACGTCGGGGTCGGCAGCAGCAAACTGCCAATATTCCTTGGGGATGTAGTGAGAGCGGAAGTCGTCTCTCGTTACGTTTTGCACCTCCCAGAACGAAGCGTCGGACATTACTGATGCACGGTCGAGGGCATAGTCAAATTTGTATACTATTCCACCGTTTTCTACAGCAAGTGTGCCGTCGGCATTTTTCACGAAATCCTTTGCCGTATTGTCCCAGAACTGTGGATTGAGCGTGACGTGTTTCCCTTCGCTGCGATATTGGTCAAGGATGTCCTCGTCGGGAATGGCGTCAATCAGTCCGCTGCCGATAAATCCGATAGACGACTCTAAGCGCACCTTTGCCTTGGAGAGCGGTACCTCGTTGCCCCATTTGTCTATCAGCTTGCCGTATATGCAACCTGGTTTTAGCGTTACTTCGGGGTATATGAGTGAGTATTTCTCGCCGTCGGGGAACTGGTTGCCCCATTGGTCGGTGTATTCGTTCCATGCAATGTCTACCTTCTTCTCGTCAAACTGCGGTTTGAATGGAGCTGTGGCTTGTCCCATGGCAACCCATCCGAACGACTGCACCACGATGTCGTTTTCGTCGGTAATCATCAGAATGTATCCGTTGCCGATGGTGTTTGAATCATATTTTAGCTGTCGCTTGCCGTGGCCGTAGCCGATGTGGCAGTGCATGCATGAGCGGCGGATGTAGAGCGGACCGAGTCCTGTGAATGGTTTCTCATTCTCCGTAAAAGGTCTTTCAAAGAAATATTCACCGAGAGTGAAAGCCTGTGATAGGCCCTGCTGTTCAACGGCAGGAGCCGGTTGCTCGAAAGAGCTTGATGAAATCTGATGTATGGTGCCGAGTTTGCCTCCCGTGAAGTAGTCTTCGGGGTAATTACTGTATTTGTTACTGTCAATGTCCAGATCAAGAGTTTTGTCGTCGCTGCAGGCAGTAAATGCAAGTGGCATTGCGACGATGGCGAGTATTTTAATTTTGTTCATTACGTGTATTTTGTATTATATATCTTGAAAATGCCACACACTACCTATGAATGAACATAAGTGCAGGCAGTGTGTGGCAAATAAATTACATTAGATTGATTCTATGAAGAATATGATGTTGTCGCGGTCAGCCTTCTTCAGGTTGCGGAACTTCTCGATGGCGTAGCGGGCGTCGCTCTTGGCGTTGCCGTGCCACATGATGGCCTCCATGGTGTTGCGTGCGCGGCAGTCGTGGAGACGGTCTTCAGCTCCAGTACAGAGTTTAGACAGTCCGCGACCCCAGAGAGGAGTGGTGCGGCACCAGCCAGTGCGGATGTCGTTCTCCATGAAGAGACGGTGCTGCACGAAGTCGGTGTATGGCCATATTTTCTGGTGAGGATAGCGTGGCATGTCGCTGTTTGTGAATATTCCGTTAGGGTCTTGGATGTTGTCATCGCCAGTGGTCCATGATGGACGGTGGCAGTTGGCGCATCCGATTTCCTTGAAGAGCTTCATGCCCTGCTTGAAGCGGTTGGTATTGGTATTGCGGGCTGCAGGAACGGCAAGTCCGCGGTGCCATATCATGAAGTTCTTGTACTGAGAGCTTGACATCTCAGGGTCGAGGTCTTTGGCCATCAGATAGTTGTAGATGTTCTGCTTAACGTCGTCTGTGTGCCATGTTGGGTGGGCGTTGTTCGGGTCAATCTGCTTGATGTATTCCGGGAAGCCAGCCTGAACATCAGGGTCTTCCATAGAACTCTTGGCATAAATCGTACCGTCGAGACTCAAGTAGTGGTAGCGGCGGTCTGGACGAGTTACGTTTGTGATGTTCCAGATGGCGTTTGCTCCGGCAGCGTCGAGGATAGGTCCACGGCTCATAGCGTAGGTGTAGCGGCGTACATACTGCTTCTTGTCGCCGGCATTGTTCACGTAGTAGCTGACCCACTTGTTGTCAGCCTGGCTCCAGTATGCAGGGTTAAGAGCGTTGGTCTTGCCTACAGAGTTGAAGTATTCGCTCTGTCGCTTCCATTCAGCTGTGATAGAGTCGTCAGGGATGGCATCGGTAAGTCCGGTGCCATAGATGCCGATAGTAGATTCCAAACGGACACCGATTTCACTTGCCACCTGGTCGGCAGGGATAACCACATACTTTCCGTCGCGCTTCACCGTTACAGGAGAGTAGTAGGCGTCGGCAGGGATGGTAACCTCTGGATAGATGAGCGAGTAGGTCTCGCCGTCAGGGAACTTGTTGCCCCATTCGTCGGTGTAGTTCTTCCATTCAATGTTGATCTTGCTCTCGTCAATCTGTGGCTTGAACGGCTTCACGGCCTTTGTCTGCGGCATTCCGGCTACGGAATAGATGTAGGCGTTGGTCTTCTTGTCGTAGACTACGAGCAGGTAGCCGTTGCCGTCCTGGTCAGCGCGGTAGGCAGTCTGACGCTTGCCGTGACCATAGTTCGGATGGCAGTAGAGACAACCGCGGCGCACATATACAGGACCGAGTCCGGCGAAAGCGTCGTTTGAAGTGTTGTAGTCTTTCTCGAAGAGGGACTCACCAATCTGGAAGTTCAACGAGAGACCAGCATCATCAACAGCCTGAGTAGCCTGACGATAGGCATATGCAGACTGAATGCTTGTCGTACCGAGTTTTCCTCCGGCATAGTACCATTCATTAGGAGTGCCATACTCTGCCTCAGGCAGATGGACATCGAGATTGTCGTCATCGGTGCAGGCTGTTAATGCCAATGCCGAGAACAACGCAGGAATTAAATAGATGTGTTTCATAATGTTGTTTGTTGTTAAACGTAAAATGTTGGTGGCTGCTTTTGGGGCAGACACCAACGGTTATTTAAATTTTTAATGTTCTTTTGGATGTTTAGCCTGTGGACGATTAGTCGAGCAGCTTGTCGAGAGCGTTCAACGATTCCTCCAGTCCGTCGAGAGCTTCCATTGCATCCTTAGCACTCTGGTCTGTGTAGTAGAGAACGAATGGCTTCTTCATGCTGCTGATCTTTGAGAGAGCATTCTCAAGGTTAGTCATAACGTTCTGTGCGGCAGCCTTGGTCTTGTCGTTCTTCAGACAGATGCCGATGAGAGACTTTGCCTCAGGAGTTGTTCCGTCAACTGTGCAACCGCCATAGAGGGCGTGCTTTACAGACATGATGTTGTCGTAGAAGTCCTGGATAGAGTTATGGGCATGAGGAGACTCGATGTAGTTGACGTCCTCACCTGTGGCAGGAGCACCGATCTTAGAGTCGCGTACCTCACCGATGATGTCGTTAGCACCGGCGATTATTTCCTTGGATGCAAGTACAACGGTAGAGTAGGTGGAACCTGCGTTGCCTGCATTCTTGAAGTTCTCGCCATAGTTGATGGAAGATGCGAATTCAACTTCGTCGAGGAGAGCCTGCTCATCGGCAGAAACCTTGCCACCCCATGCTGAAACAAGCTTCAAGGAGCTGAGGTAGAGATCCTGTGCTGCTGTCTTTGCGAAGTAAATCTCGTTTGCAGTCATGTCAGCGAAGTGGCGTGGCAGACCCTCGCGGAAGATAAGATACTCAACGGCGTGGAAACCTGTAAGGTTCTGACCTGTAGCGATAGCCTCGTTGATGGTGTTTGTTTCGTTCTCAAATCCCTCCTCGCCAAGTTTTGCGTTCTTATAGAGACTCATGTATTTGTCAAACTGAGTGCGGTCGAATGGCCATGTGTCTGTGTGAGGGTCGATAGCATAGTCGCCGGCAGCTCCGAAGAGGAAAGCCTCAGAGAACTCCCACCATTTGCGCGACTGCGTCCATGTCTTGCAGGCCTTGGCCACACCTGCATCATCGCTCATGGCGTTGAGGTCGGCAACGAGCTGCTTGTTGTAATTTGCAAGGTTGCGGTATGTTGCAACAACAGTATTGTCAACATAGTCAGCGTTGACTTCCTTCAGCTCGCTGGAGCTGAATGTTACGTCTTGTTCGTCGTTGTCATCATCGCTACAGCTTGTGAAGCCCATTGTGAAAGCCAATGCAGCTGCAAACATCATTGAATACTTGAAGATTTTGTTCATTTTCTTGATTTTTAGTTTATTATTAAGTTTTCTTCTTTATGTGAGTAATGGTAAATTAATGTCTTGTCTAAATCAGAAACTTGAATTAATATTACATTCCAAACTTTAAATTATTTCAGGAACCATCCAGCGTAGGTTATTCCCAATGAAACACTTGGCTCGTTGTTGTAGCCGTTGCTGAGGAAACGGTTGCTGTATTCTCCCTTGATTGTAACCTGTCTGATAGGAGAGTAGTTCACGCCGACAGCCATTCTCTTGACACGGTCGTATTTGTAAGCCACTTTCTGTCTGCCGGCGGCATAGGTGTTGTAGTCTTCGTAGCGGCCGAAGAGATAAAGCTTCTGCTTGTCGCTCAGACTGCTTATCTGCGAGAATATGTTGTAGCCAGCCTCAAGACCTACAGAGTAGGCGTTGCTTGCGATAGGAGAGTGCTTTGAAGGCGAACCGTCCTGCTGGGTGTGCTTGGGGTAAGCGTTCATGAAGGTGGTCATTTTCTGTGCATCAGCAAGATGAGAATATGTGGCATTACCACGTACTATCCAGTTCCAGCGCTTCATCTCCAGTCCGAAACTTCCGATTGCCAAGGCTCCGTGTACCTTGTCGTAAGAGGCACTTGCCTTGCGCTCCGTGTTCTTGAAAGTATAGCCATAGTATCCGCTCAGACTAAGACGGACGCCAGGGATGGAATAGTTGTCGATACGTGCCGCACCGGCATATACATTTCCCAACTTATACTCGTAGGGACTTGTTGCTCCATAATGCACGTAGCAGTTGTGGCCGAAGCGCTCTGCATCGAGACCGGAAGTGAAGATAGCCTCGTAGCGCCAGTCGCTGATGCGTCCCCAAAGAGAGATGCCGACCTGGTGCCATGTGTTAGGCAACATCTTTGCCTCGCCTTCAGAACGGTAGACGGAGAAGAAGTCGTTAGGCATGTGGTAGGCGTTTATTTCTCCGACAGGGATGATAATCTCACCAGCCTTGATGTTGAACTTACCTCCCCAGAAAGCCTTGTTAATCCAAAACTGCTCCAGGGCAACCTCGCCGCCGCGCTCAGTCTCAGCCTCGTATTCGCCACTCTCGTCAGCGTCTATCTCTACGGCATTTTCCGTGCCGCCATGCTCAAACTCTATCTCCGTACCCATGGTCCATCCATGGCCGAAGTCATAGCCGAGGTTGAGAGTGACGTGTGGCAGGTCGAAGCGTCCGTGGCTGTCGTCATTCTTGTATGTGGCAGGGTCGCGGTAGCGGTTGAAATGCTGACTGTAGAAATTCCTGCTCATCACGGCCTCGCCATATCCACCGATACTGAATCGTGACAATGCTGAGGGCTTCTTTGTTTTTTGTACTGAACATTCGGTTTTGTCCGATTTCTTTTCTTTGCAACATTCATCTTGCGCAATGGCATTCGTTGCGAAACTGCATGAAAGGAGTCCTAAAAGGAGTATGTTTTTTGTCATTTTATATGATGTAAATATTATACTTATTTATTATGCCGACCGGGACGATTTGGTTTCTCTTAACGGCAAACTGATTTTACGTTTGCAAAAGTAAAGCGATTCTGAAAGTGTCACAATACTCAAATTTTAGGAAATTTTTATTACTATACATTAAAAGATGTGCTATTTTTCAATGTAGATAATAATAATTGGGTATCAATGAAAAATTAGTGACATTATGAATTGTTAAAAATTTGATAAATGAGAATGTTTTGGCATATTGGTCTTTGTCTGTTCAAAACTATTACGTAAATTTGGCAACGAAATCTAATATCACTGTCCATATATGGGCGGTTAACCAATTTAAAATAAATATTATGAATTTACCATTTGCAGAATCTTGGAAAATCAAGATGGTAGAACCTATTCGTAGGAGTACTCGCGAAGAACGCGAACAGTGGATAAAAGAAGCTCATTACAATGTGTTCCAGCTGAAAGCTGAGAATGTTTACATTGACCTGCTTACCGACTCTGGTACCGGAGCGATGAGCGACCGTCAGTGGGCTGGCGTGATGCTTGGCGATGAGAGTTATGCTGGAGCCACTTCTTTCTTCAAGCTGAAAGATACAATACAGAGAATCACCGGTTTTGAGTATGTTATACCTACACACCAGGGTAGAGCTGCAGAGAATGTGCTGTTCTCATACTTGGTAAAGGAAGGCGATGTCGTGCCAGGAAATTCTCATTTTGATACAACCAAGGGACATATTGAGGGACGTAAGGCTGTGGCTCTTGACTGCACCGTTGATGATGCGAAAGACACTCAGCTCGAAGTGCCTTTTAAGGGAAACGTTGATCCTAAAAAACTCGAGGCGGCGTTGGAGAAATATGGTGACAAGGTGCCTTTCATCATTGTAACCATCACCAACAATACGGCGGGCGGACAGCCTGTATCAATGCAGAACCTGAGAGAGGTGAGAGCCGTTGCAGATAAATTCGGCAAACCTGTCATTTTCGACTCTGCTCGTTTTGCAGAAAATGCATATTTCATCAAGACACGTGAGAAGGGCTATGAGAACAAGACGATAAAGGAAATCACACGTGAGATGTTCGAACTTGCTGACGGTATGACTATGAGTGCAAAGAAGGACGGTATCGTGAATATGGGTGGTTTTATTGCTACACGTCGCCAGGATTGGTATGAGGGTGCAAAGGGATATTGCGTTCAGTTTGAAGGCTACCTTACATATGGAGGTATGAACGGACGCGACATGAATGCTCTTGCCATCGGTCTCGATGAGAATACAGAGTTCGACAACCTCCAGACCCGTATACATCAAGTGGAATATCTCGCTTCTCTGCTCGACGAATATCATATTCCTTACCAGCGTCCTGCAGGAGGCCATGCTCTTTTCATTGATGCTCCAAAGGTGTTGACACACGTTCCAAAAGAGGAGTTCCCGGCACAGACTCTTACCATAGAGCTTTATCTCGAGGCAGGAATCCGTGGATGTGAGATCGGTTATCTGCTTGCTGACCGTGACCCTGTGACCAGAGAGAACCGTTTTGGTGGACTTGATCTCCTGCGCTTGGCTATTCCTCGCAGAGTATATACAGACAACCATATGGCAGTAATTGCAGCAGCGCTGAAGAATGTCTATGACAGAAGGGAGCAGATCACTCATGGTGTGCGTATAACATGGGAGGCTCCGCTGATGCGTCACTTCACAGTACAGCTGGAAAGAATAACTGATTGATGATTTTATTTCCCAAATAGGGAATATCATTTCCCACAGCCGGTCTTTTTAATGACCTTGTTGTCGACAGTCCGGTTGTGGTTAATAATTAGATTTAAGAGGGTGTTTCATTTTTTTATTTGATTCACCCTCTATTTCTTTATGCTGAAGTCTGATCAATTTACCCCAGCTTTTAAATAAACACACCTGGTTTCGTGTGTAATCCAATTGTAAGCGTATCCTCGATGCTAATACTGTTTAGAGGTTATTTCAGTTGTATTCATAGACTGAAAAATAGACTTGTGATGTCTAAGCCATAGACCTTGATTTTCCCCCACGGCGTGGGGAACAGTCCCCCCTAATGTGGGGTTTCATTCCCCACATTAGGGGGGGGAGATCAGGATGGGCTAAAGGGATGATACTTCTATGATACTTTAATGATACTTTTCTGTAAAACATTCAGAAAAGTAGCATTGAGTTAAGTCGTTTGCTTACAAGGTCTTAGGGTGTAATTGGAGGACAGAATGATACTATGATACTTTGTTTTGAGAAAAACAGTTTGTGAGATCTAAATATGTATTTCGTAAGATATTTGTTTTAGTCTGAATTATTATCTTATAAGGATAGGAACAAAAAAAGAGGACACATCAAAAATATGATGCGTCCTCAATGAATTATGTTACTGATAAATTATCAGAAACGATGTCTTTATTATTCACCCTTTTCCATCTTAGCCTTCAATGCAGCAAGAGCGTCGATGTCACCGAGAGTTGTAGATGCAGCAACGTTGTTGATTGTAGCTGTCTCTTCCTTCTTGGCTGTCTTCTTGCGTGGTGCCTTCTTTGGCTCTTCCTTCACATCCTCGAATGTGCGGCTGTGAGAAAGGATGATACGCTTTGTTTCCTTAACGAACTCGATAACCTTGAACTCGAGCTCCTCGCCCAGCTGAGCCTGTGAGCCATCTTCCTTAACGAGGTGCTTTGGAGTAGCGAAACCTTCACCACCCTCGTTGAGAGTGATTACGGCACCCTTGTCCATCATTTCTGTGATCTTGCCCATGTGTACAGAACCTGGAGTGTAGATTGTCTCGTATGTGTCCCAAGGATTCTCCTCGAGCTGCTTGTGACCGAGGCTCAGACGACGGTTGTCCTTATCTATTTCGAGAACGACAACATCGATGTCTGCACCAACCTGTGTGAACTCTGATGGGTGCTTAACCTTCTTTGTCCAAGAGAGGTCAGAGATGTGGATAAGACCGTCTACGCCTTCCTCAAGCTCTACGAAGATACCGAAGTTAGTGAAGTTGCGAACCTTTGCAGTGTGCTTGCTTCCAACAGGATACTTAACCTCGATTGTTTCCCATGGGTCTTCCTTAAGCTGCTTGATGCCGAGAGACATCTTGCGCTCCTCGCGGTCGAGAGTCAGGATAACTGCCTCTACCTCGTCGCCAACGTGGAGGAATTCCTGTGCTGAACGCAGGTGCTGGCTCCAGCTCATCTCTGAAACGTGGATAAGTCCCTCTACGCCAGGAGCAATCTCTACGAATGCACCGTAGTCAGCGATTACGACAACCTTGCCCTTAACGTGGTCGCCAACCTTCAGGTTTGCATCGAGTGCATCCCATGGGTGAGGAGTGAGCTGCTTCAGACCAAGAGCGATGCGCTTCTTCTCGTCATCGAAGTCGAGGATAACGACATTGATCTTCTCGTCGAGAGCAACAACCTCGTGTGGATCGCTTACGCGGCCCCAAGAGAGGTCTGTGATGTGGATGAGTCCGTCAACACCACCGAGGTCAACGAATACACCGTAAGAGGTGATGTTCTTGACTGTACCCTCGAGGATCTGACCCTTCTCAAGCTTGCTGATGATTTCTTTCTTCTGTGCCTCCAACTCAGCCTCGATGAGGGCCTTGTGAGAAACAACAACGTTACGGAACTCCTGGTTGATCTTGACAACCTTGAACTCCATTGTCTTGCCTACGAATACATCGTAGTCACGTATAGGATGAACGTCAATCTGGCTTCCTGGCAAGAATGCCTCGATACCGAATACGTCAACGATCATACCGCCCTTAGTGCGGCACTTGATGTAACCCTGGATAACTTCCTCGTTGTCCAAAGCAGCGTTGACACGCTCCCAGCTCTTGCTGAGACGAGCCTTCTTGTGAGAAAGAAGCAGCTGACCCTTCTTGTCTTCCTGGTTTTCAACGTACACCTCTACTGTGTCGCCAACCTTCAAATCTGGATTGTAGCGGAATTCGCTTGCGGGGATGATACCGTCGCTCTTGTAACCAATGTTTACGATAACCTCTTTCTTGTCGATAGAGATTACAGTACCGTCAACAACCTGATGCTCGCTTACCTTGTTGAGTGTCTCGTCATAAGCTTTCTGCAAATCTTCTTTGCTGACATTTACATTACTTCCGTTCTCAAACTCGTCCCAGTTGAAGTCTGCCAACGGCTGTACGTTTTTAAAATCTGCCATAAAAATAAATAATGTTTGTTTTGTAATTAATAAAGTTAGACTTTATGTGAATTTATAAATCGGCTGCAAAGGTACTACTTTTTTATAAGTATTCCTTTCTCATATTTTATGATAAAGTGGAACGGATACGTAATTTATGTTTATTTAACCTTTTTCGACGGTGAAATCAGTATTTTGTCTGTCTTTTTATGCCCAAAACGATAAAAGTGATGCCGACGAGCATCAACAATAGGCTCGCAGTCAAGGGAATGTTGCTGCTTGTGTGCGTCACGAATGATGTCAGAAGCATGAGCGTTGATATTATTAATGACATTGTACCCATCAGTGAGAAGTTGAATCTGTTCTTGATATTGTCTATGATTTTCATTTTCACATAATTATATATTGTGCGCTGAAATGGTTTCTTTTCTTTCCTCATTGCAAAGTTATATAAACTTATTGGTCCGTGCCAATTTTATCGTTTTTTTTGTTGTGTGGTATTAGTATGGGAATATAAATGGTAATATTATTACCATTGCAATTCCAATGACTAATTGCAGCGGCAGTCCAACTTTCAGGTAGTCGCTAAATGTGTATCTTCCAGCCTGCATGACAAGGGCGTTTGGCGGTGTGGAGAAAGGGGATGCGAAACACATGCTTGCACCTAAGGTTACGGCAAAGAGAAATGCGTAAGGTGTGATGTTCAGTCCTGCAGCGCTTTGCATGGCTATGGGGGCCATGAGAACAGCTGTAGCGGTGTTGCTCAGAAATAGGCTGAGGACAGATGTCGTCAGATAAATACCTGCAAGGAGTACGGTGGGGCCGGCTGATCCAAGTGAGTTTACCAACGTGTTGGACAGGAGCGTTGAAGCTCCCGTCTTTTCCAATGCTATTGATACGGGCATCATGGCTGCTATTAGTACTACGCTTTCCCAGTTGATAGTCTTGTAGGCGTCTTCTACGCTTCTGAAGCATCCGCACAATATCATGGCTACGGATGCGAGCAGTACGGCGGTGACAGGGGCAATGGGGATGAAGTCTGTTGCCATTGCTATTACCATGCAGAGCATGATGAGTGCGGCAATGTGTGATTTGTGTGTCAATGCCACGCGGGATGCAGCTTCGAGAGGCTGGCCCAATATTACCCAACCTTCTTCGTATTGTCCGAGTTTCTCAATGTTTGTCCATGTGCCTTGGACGAGGAGAATGTCGCCAGACTTCAGTTCCTGGTCGGCCAGATTGTCGGTTATGTATTCTCCGCGTCTACGGATTGCAACGATGTTGGTGTCGTATTTCTCTCTGAAGGCGGTGTTGCGTATCTTTCTGCCTAATAGCCGGGCCGATGGCAGCATGACGAGTTCTGCTATTCCGATGTCGTAGAAGTCGAGACGTTTGTCCGTTGTCTTCATTACGGACAAATTGAAATCTTCTACGAACCTTTTCACCATCGAAGAGTCGCCTGAAACGAACAATACATCTTTGCTATTGAACACGGTGTCAGCGTTTACCGTATTCTGATTGATGTTTTTGATGAACTTGTTGTTGATGCTGCTTTCCTGCCTTCTTTCCAATATGGTGAGTCCGTATACGTTGTTCAGGTCAAGTTTTGACATGGTCATTCCCACGAGCTTTGAATCTTGTGGTATATAAAGAATCTGCAGCTGTTCTGTCAGTTTGTATTCATCCACCAGCTGTGTCAGGCTTTTCTGTTTCTTTCCGTTATCTTCTGATGATGTGTCTTTTTTCGACAGAAACCATTTGCATAGTGGAATCAATGTGATGGTGCCGACGGTGAGGCAGACAATGCCCACCGGCAGGAAGGAGAAGAATGAAAGTCCTTTTTCGCCGGCTTCTGTCAAGGCTTCCTGTATTACAAGGTTGGGTGGCGTACCTATAAGCGTAAGCATTCCGCCCATGCTGCTGGCGAAGGCAAGGGGCATGAGAAGTTTCTTTGCACTGACCCTTGCCCTCGAAGCTATACTTACTACGATGGGTAGCATGAGGGCTACGGTGCCGGTATTGCTTACGAAAGCGCCGATGACAGCCGTTACAAGCATCACTACTATTAGTATAATGGTGTCGTTGGTACCTACTGTCTTGAGAATCTTACCACTTATCGTCTTTGCCAACCCTGTCTGCAGGATGGCTCCACCGACGATGAAAAGACCTATCATCATTATGATTACAGGATTGGAGAAGCCGGATAGGGCTTCTGCAGGAGTCAATACGTTGGTAAGGATAAGCGACAGCAGAGTGCATAATGCTACAATGTCTGAACGGATTTTTCCGATGACGAAAAAAATAGCGGAAACAGCTAATATTACAATTGGTGTGATCATAGATGAATATAGTTGTTTAGGATTTACCTACAAAATTAATTGAAAATTTCAATAAATATCCATTGAAACAGAGTTTCTACAAACTATTTGATTAATTTTGCAGATTATTAAGAAAATGATTTGTTTTTTGTATGTAAGAAAACGGTTGTTTTTTCGTTTGTAAGAATAATCACATGGTTAAAATGAAATTGAAACTCAACGATTCAAAAACTTGTTTCTGGATACTGGCATTGGCAGGATGTCTGTCGCTCGTGATCTTTTTGGGAATGGGTCTCTTTAATACTAAAGGAGAGCCTCGTGAGGCAATTGTGGCACTTTCGATGTTGCAGTCTGGCGACTGGATATGTCCGATAAACAATGGTGTAGACATTGCTTACAAACCGCCGTTCTTCCATTGGTGTGTGGCGTTGTGCTCGCTTGTGGCTGGCTATGTTTCGGAATTCTCATCACGATTGCCGTCGGCTTTGGCCACAATATTGATGGTGCTCGTGGTGTATAAGTTTATGATCCGCAACAAGGTAAGTGTGGAATTGAGTCTGCTCACGGGACTAGTGACGTTTACAACCTTTGAGGTGCATCGTGCTGGTATGGCATGCCGTGTAGACATGTTGTTGTCTGCTATGATAGTAATAGCCATTTACCTTTTCCATGGATGGTATAAATCGAGAACTACAGTATTGCTTCTGTTTGTCGTGTTGTCCATGAGTGCTGCTGCATTGACAAAGGGACCTGTCGGTATTTTGTTGCCGTGTGGAGTTATGGGACTTTTTATGCTTGTGAGAGGTGGAAATTTCTTCAAGACGTTTTTCTTGTGTCTGTCTGTAGCTTTAGCGTCTTGCGTATTGCCTTTTATATGGTATTATCTTGCCTACCAGGAGCGTGGCGACGCATTTTTGTATCTTGTGTATGAGGAGAATGTCTTGCGTTTCACTGGCAAGATGGTGTATTCTTCGCATGAGGCGCCGGCAATATATAATGTCGTTTCCGTGATAACAGGACTGTTGCCTTATACATTGCTGTTTGTGGTATTCCTGTTTACAATGAAACTTTCGCTGCCCAAAAGCTCGGCAGGAGTCAAATCGTGGTTTGTGAGTTTGCCACACCGTTTAGGCAGAATGTCAGACCAAGATCTGCTGTCGTTTTTGAGCATTGTCGTGATATTCGTGTTCTTTTGCATTCCTAAAAGCAAGCGTAGCGTATATCTGTTGCCAATATATCCGTTCATGGCTTATTATATAGCGAGATTCATACACTATATCTCGCAGAGAAACCGAAGGATTGTGGTAGGCTATGCGAAGGCGTTTGTCGGCATTGCCGTTTCATTGCCGCTGCTTGTGCTGCTTGTAAGGACAGGGATCCTGTCTGGAGTTTCTTTCAGTGGAAAACATGCAGCCGAGTATCTGGCTTATGTCCATAACTTCATGGATTTGCCGTATCTGCAAATAGTGCTATTCCTGCTCTTTGTATTGGGTGTAGCGTATTTGTTCTTGTCTAATTGGAAAAAAATGTCCGTTGATGGATTGGGAGTTTCTGTAGCTGGAATTGTCGGCGTTGTATTTATGATGATTGATGGACTCATATTGCCTTCTGTGTATGACGTGAAGTCTGATTATCATATGGCCAGGGAAATGCAACAACTTGTGCCAGATGGGAAGATCTGGGACTATAGAAAGGATTTCAGAGTAGGCCAGAGAGGTAGGATGCATCAGTTCTCTGTGAATTTTTATCTTGGTGATCGTATTGTGCCTCTCGACCAGAACAGACCAAACAAGGGATATATGATAATGGGAGATGATGACTATAAGGAATTTGTGGCTTCATTTCCAGATTATGAGTTGAAGAAAATCAAACGTTTCAATCACAAAAGTTGTGACGACAAGAGATTCCTCACTTTGTATTCTTTTATGAAAAAGTGATTTAGTATTAGATAATAAGTTTTATTGCTAACCTGTATGAATATGAAACTTGTAATAGTTGTACCATGTTATAATGAAGAAGAAGTGCTGAATGAAACGAAACAGCGATTGCTTGGCGTGTTAGACAAGCTGAAGTCTGATGGAGGCATTTCAGAAGGAATGGTGTTGTTTGTGGATGATGGGAGCAAAGACCGCACATGGCAGATGATAGAGGCTTTTGCCGGTGATTCTCCTATGGTTGGCGGGTTGAAACTATCAGGCAACCGTGGTCATCAGTATGCCTTGCATGCAGGTTTGAAATGGGCTTCAGAACATTCTGATGCTTCTGTTTCTATTGATGCCGACCTGCAGGACGATGTTAATGCCATTTATGAAATGGTGAATGAATATCATAAGGGGAATGACATAGTGTTTGGAGTCAGAAAGGAGCGCAAGACGGATACTTTCTTCAAGCGTACAACGGCTTTGGCTTTCTATAAGCTTATGAATGCACTCGGCGGCAAGGTGATATACAACCATGCTGACTTCAGGCTCATGAGCAGGAGAGCGATGCTGGCTATGATGAAATATCCGGAGAGTAATCTGTTCTTGAGGGGTATTGCAGCATCTGTCGGTTATCCTTCTACGTGTGTGTATTATAACAGGAGTGAGCGTTTTGCTGGAGAGTCTAAATATCCATTGAACAAGATGCTGGCTTTTGCCATTGAGGGAATCACTTCATTTTCAGTGAAACCATTGAGGTTGATTTCATATTTGGGTATAATATTCATTCTTGTAGCCATAGGTGTCATCATATATGCATTGTATGAACATTTTACGGGTAATACCATAGAGGGTTGGACTTCATTGCTCGTGAGCATGTGGTTCATTGGCGGTTCGATACTTCTGGCATGTGGCGTTACTGGTGAATATATTGGTAAAGTGTATCTTGAGGTGAAACAACGCCCGAAATATTTCGTTGAGAAGAAGGTCAACGTTTGACAATCTTCTTCTTCTTTGTCTTGAACAAATCCCACCATGTCTTGAAATCCTTCTTCAGTATGATTCCAAGTCCTTGGGTGTTGAGTGATGATTTCGTGAAGTATCTGTCATTGGTCTGATTGTATACTTTAATGGCAACGCTCCCATTGGGAGTAAGCAGATACTTAACGTCAAAATCACCGATGAACGACGACGTGGTGTTGGGGTTGTCTCTATACCCGAACTGTCCGTTTATCAGGAGCCTGTTGCTGAACAGGCTTCCTGAAAGCAGTCCTTCGTATTCTGCATTGTTGAAACCTTCGGTACCAGTACTTATGTTGGTGCCGAAGTTCCAGTTGTTGTTCTTTATCAGTGTGCCCAGGATATTGTTTACCTGTTGGCTTATCGTTCCGCTGAGCAGACTTTGCATAGCAAGACTTGTCTGGCTTTGCTGTGCATCTTCCTGTTTTGAGTTGTTTTTTGAGTCTGTGTAGAATCGTCCTATGGCAAGCAGATATACCACTTGCTGGTTCATTTCCTCCTCGCTGTTTATCAATGATCTCACCATTTGCTTGGCATCATTGTTTACTGTGGGCATGTCAAAGTCGAAGTCTACCTTTATGGTCTCTGGCGTTCCGCCGATATTCATGATGCAATCTACCTTTACGTTGTTGCTTGAAAAGCTGTTTCCGATGCGCAAATCAGCGAGTGAAACACCATTGACGGGGTATATGGCTTTGAGGTTCAGCTGAGAGTTGAACGGGTTGCCGCCGAAAACGATGTTGCTGCCTTGCTGGAAGCGGAAATCTTTCTTTATGATGTTCTGTATTGTGAGGTTGTAAGAACCATGGTCGATGACGTATGTGCCGTACATGTCAAAGCTGCCTTTGTTGAAATATGTGGCTTTAAGAGCACCGTTCCCGTTGAGGGATATCTTGTCGCCGGTAGCCTTGTCCATCAACACACGGAGGGTGAAGTCGGGGGTAGCGGCCACGTTGAAGTTGATGAACATGTCGGAAGCGTCGTTCAGATCCTTCTCATCTTCATCTTTCTTTGTTGCATGATAATAGTAGTCTTCTGTATTGTTCTCGACTTTTGGCGTTTCGTGACTGACCCATCTGAGAAAATTACTGTCGGTTATGGCGTCAGGACTAGCCGCATTGTATTCTATGAACGAACCTTTGTTTGGTGTCATGTCAATATCGAATACAATGCTGTGTGGGCGACCGGTGATATTGCAGTCGCCGGTGCCGTATACTGTGCCATAGAATGAGTTGTTGCCGTAGTCGTTGAAGTCGTAACACAGAAATTTGTTTGCATGTATGCCGAGGTCGAATGTCAGCCTCGTCAGATGCTTGTGATGCAAGGCTCCAGTGACCGTTGCCACATTGCCGTGTCGGTCTGTTACGGTGTCACCCTTGAATATGATTTCGTCGGGTACCATTCTTATCGTGTCGTTCTTCAGTCTGTATACAGTGTTGAGTGGACTGATGCCGATAGTGCCGTCGGCAACCAATAGTCCTTGGAGGTTTACCTCGCTCAAATCTCCGAATACCTGTGCAAAACCATTGGCATGTGCGTCGATTTTGTTCATGAAACTTCCGCAAAAGCTTTTCAAGAACTCAATGTTTGTATTATGGGCGGTAATGCCGAGATCTATATAATTCTTCTCAGGGGAGACGTAGCCTTTGATGATTGTCTTGACATTGTTGTCATCATCCGCATGGGCGTCGATGTCTATCTGCTTGTCGTGCTTGTTCCATTTCACGTTGGCGAATAACTTGCCCATCCTTCCGTCCTGGAACTTGAAGTTATCGACAGTGAGGTCCACCCAGGCGTCTGGATCTTGCATGATTGACTTTAGATATGCAGTTCCCGAAGCCTGTCCGCCGAAGGTTACAGAATGGAAGTTGATTAAGTTCAGGATATAGTTCACGTCAACGTTTTGCAGATCTACTCTAAGAGAGTCGTCAGCACTGCTTGTCGCCTTTCCGTAAATTTTTATGAACTGTCTGTCACGCCCTATGGCAAAGTGGTTTACCTGTATCTTGTCCTTGTTGTATATGATGCTCGAAGGAGATATGTGCCATATTGTGTCATTAAGAGACAGTGTGGAGGGCTTGATGTTTATATATGCCGATTTTTCATTATTTGCATCATTATAGAAGCTTGTTTCTGTTTCAATAGTGCCTCGTATGTTCAGCGGTGAGTTGTAGGCCATGTCGATATGACTGTTTAACTTATTGTCTATAGCGCTTGCCTTGACATTCAGAAGAATGCTCTTTCCCTTGTCTTCAATTTTCTTTATGTTGCATTCGGCAATCAGACTGTCGTTGACTGTCTTGACATTGAGCTTGGCGTTCTTGAAAGATTCTCCTGCGTAAGTGAATCCAGGCATTGTAACATCAGCGTTTATCTCTTTTTTCATGTCGTTGATGTTTGCTTTGATATGAATCGGCTCGTTCGATGTGTATGGTATGCCTAAGATAGCGTGGATCCATTTAGTATCGTATATGTTTGCTTTGAGAGAGAAATTGTTGTCTGCACAATACACTTTATTGCGTTCGATGCCAGGAGCCGTAGGCAGTTGCTTCTTGATGATGGAAAGCATACTCTGTCCGATTGTAGAGAATTGGTATTTGCCTCTGATTTCAATTTCACCGATATCAGACTTGATGTCGATGTCTCCTTTGTTGATATTCGCTGTCAGTTCGTTGAGTGAGTAGTTCTCTGTAGGTGACTGCATGCTGAATTCTTTCAGTTGCAGCTTTCCTGTCAGATCATACAGACTCTTTCCTGTGGCGCAGATGTTGATCTGTGTAGAGAATCTTGCATCACCCCATTTGTTCGTTATGTTGAGGCGTCGCGGATTAATATTCTTCAAATCCATTGAAATGTCTGAAATGGGCGACTTCATGAAGTTCTTGATGGATCCGATGAGAGACAAATGGCAGTTCTCGTCGTTCACATTAAGTCTGCCGTTTATGTCTGTGCCGTTATACGCACCATCGATGTCAATGTCTTTGTATGTATATTTGTTGTATTCAAAGTCTGAAATTCGACCTCTGACTTTGGTATCAGTTATTTTGTTGTTGTGGATGCGGGCTTCGCCGTGCAGGTTTGCGCTTATATTCCCGAATTTATTGTCTGCCAATAGTTCATTCAGATTGATGCGGCCGGCTGAAATTTCAGCAGCGAGTTTCGTTGCCCTTTTCTGGATAGCAAACTGAATATTTCCTAGATTCGTGTTTACATTTCCGCATGCACTGATGTTGTCATTGTTAGTTTCACATGTTGCAGCGGCGGTAATTGCTTTAAGTTTTGTCAATGGGGTGGGGATATCTATTCTGGCAGTTCTTGCAGCTTTGAAAACCAATGCTAAATAACTCTCGTTTACAGACAGCTGGCTTATCTTTGCTTTCCATGTCTTGCAGCCGTCAAAAGGAGTAAACATGCCATTGGCATTAAACTTGAATGCTGTGTCTTGTGAATATAATGACAGTCTGCTGACTTTTGCTTTGCCGTCGGTGTAAGAGAAATCTGCAACTAAGTTTAACTTGTTGGAAAGATCATTCAGCTCTGGCACGATGAAGGCAAAGTCGGAAAGCGTTATATTGTTTCCAATGATGTTTCCTTTGCCTTTAATGGTATTGCCGACAATGCTACCGCCATCTGTTCTATAGGTGGCGGTAATGGAGTCTGAATAAATTGTACTGTGGGGCAGGCATAGTCTGAAATTCTTGACAGATGCCTTTTGGGGAGTTACAAGAGCACTGAATGTCAGTTTGCCTATGTTGAGGCCGGATTGCTCTTTGAACGATAGCTTCTTGACTATGGCGTTGGCCATATCGTTTGTGATGTGTCTTATTATTATGTGTGAGCTGATGTCGGAAACATGGATATGGTAGGGAGATAGTTTATTCGAAGTGTTCGGCATATCCCATTGGTCATATTGTATCGCTCCGTTTCTTATGATGAAAGAGTTAATTCTCAAATCAAGTTCGCTTTCCTCTTTTTTATCAGAAGAAAGTGAATCAATTACGAATTGGAAATTTGGTTGTGAATATTTGTCTTTCTTGTATAATTTTGCTCTCAATCCGAATATTTGAGCCGATGAGATAGAGATATTTCCTTTGGCTAGTTCCAGAATGTCTATACTGATAGATACGCGGGAGGCGTGCAACATGTCTTTGTTGCTTTTGTCTAGCATGTTGAAGTCGTCAATAATGACTCTGTTGAGGAAACCTAAATTTATGTTGCTTATGGTTATTTCTGTGCCAAAAGTTTTTCTCAAGATTTTTGCCACATAAGCTCCTGTATATGCCTGTACTGACGGTATGTGAAGCAGTATTGACAATGCTATGTAAATGGACATGACGGTCCAAATTATAGTCGTGGTTATGTGGCGTAGTCTTTTCACCTTATATTCTAATTTGTTTGCTTTATGATAACTGTCTGTAGAACCTTTGTTTGCTTATCCTTTTTTAGTTGGTTCTTGACTGTATTATAATTTAAAAGAAGCGCCGACGTATTTATGCGTGGCGCTTCTTGAGTGTTACAAAGCTTCATCTTCAGGCTTTTCAATCCTGTTGTGACCTTTCAGCTTGATATGCTTTTTCCGCGCTATCCATTTAGCTTTCTTCTTTTCATAATCAAGCATGTGTCGTTCCAAGAAATTGTCTGCCATTTGTATTGATGTATATTATTTCTGGAATTTACTGTATACTACGTCTATTGTAATATTGGCGTCACCTGTCATAGAGCCTTTCACAAACTTCGATGCCGTAAGGCTCATGTCGTTTGTCACTTTTACGAGCTTCGTCGTTTGTCCCGTTGTGACATAAGTCGTTTCTACAGGTATGACAAGTACCTTGTTCCATGTAGGGTGTTTTTTCTCCCACATAGTCTTGGCATCTGCGCTCGACATTCCTTTTCCTTCATATTCCTTGATGCCTTCAGAGCGTTTCCTGCTCATGTAAGCAATCAGGTTTGCCACATTGTGGAAAGTATATGAGTTTTGTTTAGCCAATGACGACTGGTCGCTTGTTGCGAAGACGGCGGTGTATGTCTGTACATTGTCCGGTATCTTTCCTTCTTCGAAGAAACTTGTGCGCATATCGTTAGGTATGAGGAGAAGGGTGGTGGGGATGTCCAGATTGTATTTCTCGTGCTTCGTGTTGTTTATCCTCGTAAGGGAAATGCGCGCAGAATTGATTGTGTCGTTCTCGTGGCCGTTTAGAATCTCGTCCACAGGAATTGTCAGTTCGGTAAATATTCCCGCAGGTGACTTGATGTAAGTGATGTCGTTCTTGTTTCCTTCCTCAACCATCTTGTCTATGGCGGCATTGTCGTTGGAAATACGTGTCGACTGTATTACTTCTTCTGTACCTGCGAATGTAGTCACGACATTTACAGTTGTGTCTTTTTTCTCACCGTTGGTGGTCTTCTCATACTTGTATTTATAATATACAAGCATCTGGCTCATATTTATATAAGCCATTGAGCCAAGTCCATCTGATGATTTGAAATAGAAACCGGGACAGATGTTGTGGATGAAGCTGTATGAATCTTTGAAGAGCTTGGGATTACTATAGTATTTTTGCATTATATAAGTACCATAGTTATAGTATCCTTTTTTCTCCTTATCCTTGTATGCAGCCTTTTCTTCTATCAAGTTGCCATTTTCGTCGAGTTCTGAATTCGGCAGATTGATCTTGATTTTCTTTGGTACGGTGTCTGATGCCAAATCATATAAGGTATAAGTCTTGTTGACGTTGACTCTTCCCTCATCTGTGCGACAATAATTATCGTCAGACTTCAATGGGTTGAAGTCTGAATAATATTTCTTGTTTTCCTCCATTGGCTTTGACAACTCTAGCATATTGAGTTTCATGGTAGACAGAGAGTCGCCATAATACTTGTCGTAATATAGGTAGATCACGCACGAGTCTGCTATTATTGAGCCGTCTTTGAGTCTGCTTACTATTGATTTTTCTGCAGGCAGTTGTGTTCCTTCAAGAGTATAGAATTGTGTCAGGAAGTCTCCTTTCACGAATGCTCCTGTTTCAGGGTCTTTCACTTTTCCCAAATATCCAGTGGCTGATCTTGAATATACAGAGTCAGCCTTCACGGATTTTGAACTTATAGGGAAAGATCTTGCGGTGACATTGATGTTGTCGAGGTCGTCGATGATGCTTCCTCCGATGTTGTCAGTATTGTCATCACAAGAGCATAGACAAGAAAATATTAATGCGAGGCTTAGAAATACCTGTTTTGCTTTCATGAAATGTATTTGTTTTTCTGTGTTTATGGAATTTACTCCAAGATGCTGTCGTAGAAATTGTCGTATGCGTCAACGTCTAATTCTGTTGCGGCAGCCTGAGACATGAATGGAATACCCTTCGATTTTGTATATTCAACAAGTTGTTGGTTGACGCCAGGACCTGCCTCTATGACACCGTCGGAATAGTCGATGGCCAATTTTTCGAATTCTGTGAAGTCGAATTTCTCATTGTAGTTCTTCAGTATGTCGCTATGGGCATCCTTGAATTCAAGACATTGTCCAAATGTTTTCTCAATGTCCTTCTTCAAACCGTTTCCGAAGAGGGATGTGATGATCTTGGTGTTTGCGAACGAAGGCTCGTCCTTGTATGCGGTTTTCACATAATAGGGTACAATGTTGCCTATCCACCCCTGGCAATGGATGATGTCAGGGGTCCAATGCAGCTTCTTTATTGTCTCCAGTACGCCTCTTGCGAAGAATATTGAACGTTCGCCGTTGTCTTCGTATTCTTCGCCGTTTTCATCGTTTGCCATGAGTCTCTTTGTGAAGTAGTCGTCGTTGTCGATGAAATATACCTGTATCCTTGTCGAAGGGATTGAAGCGACCTTGATTATCAGAGGGTGGTCAGTGTCATCGAAGATTATCATCATCCTTGAAAGACGAATCACTTCGTGTAGCTGGCCTCTCCTTTCGTTTATGTTTCCCCATTTGGGCATGAAGGTCCTGATTTCATATCCTTTTTCAAGTATGGACTGAGGAAGCTCGCGGCCTATGTGGGACAATTCGCTGTCAGAAACGTAAGGCGTTATCTCTTGGTTGATAAATAGAATTTTTTTTGACTTCATCATTGTTTTTCTTTAATCTTTGCAAAGATACGAAAAAAAACTTACTTGTTGCCTTGCTTCTCGCAAAATTGCTCAAAACTCATTGTTAATTGGCTTTTTTTTAAACATATTCTTTCTTGTTTAAGAAAAAAGTTGTTATTTTGCACCGATTTTTCATTCGCAGTCGGTCTCTTTCGGGTGATTGGCATTTTTGGAAAAGGTTTATAAATATAATATAATGAAAGTTTTTAGTAAGATAGCAGACCTCCAGAACGAGTTGTTCGAAGCTCGTAAGAATAAAAAAACAGTAGGTCTTGTTCCCACCATGGGAGCTCTTCATGCAGGACATGCGTCTTTGGTTAAAAGAAGCGTTTCGGACAATGACGTTACTGTAGTGTCGGTATTTGTCAATCCGACGCAGTTCAATGATAAAACCGACCTGAATACTTATCCGCGTACACTTGATGAGGATTGTAAGTTGTTGGAATCCGTAGGGGCTGATTTCGTGTTTGCTCCTTCTGTAGAAGAAGTTTATCCATTGCCTGATACGAGAAGCTTTGAATTTCCACCAGTGACAACGGTTATGGAAGGCGCTCACAGACCAGGACATTTCAACGGAGTATGCCAGGTCGTAAGCCGGTTGTTTTACATCGTACGTCCAGACAAGGCTTATTTCGGAGAAAAGGATTGGCAGCAAATTGCAGTAATCAAGGCATTGGTGAAATATCTAGGTCTGAAGTTGAATATTGTTGAATGTCCTATTGTCAGAGAAGAGGACGGATTGGCAAAGTCGTCTCGCAACACTTTGTTGGCTTCAGATGAGCGTTCTGTAGCTCCCATGATATTCAAATATCTTAACGAGAGCGTGGATTATGCGAAGAAGCACACTTTGAAAGAAACCCATGATTGGGTAGTGGACAGTATCAATGCCGTGGACGGATTAGAAGTGGAATACTTCTCTATTGTTGATGGCGATACATTGCAGGATGTAGAGAACTGGGAGGATTCTTCGGATACGGTAGGATGTATTACTGTGTATTGTGGAAAGAAGCCAGTCAGGCTTATAGATCATATAAAATATAACGCCAAATAAAAGATATTTATCATGTTGATTGAAGTTTTGAAGAGCAAGCTGCATTGTGTTCAGGTTACAGAGGCAAATCTGAATTATATGGGTAGCATAACCATAGACGAGGACTTGATGGATGCGGCTAATCTTATAGCTGGTGAAAAGGTTCAGATAGTAAACAACAATAACGGAGAACGTTTTGAAACATATATAATCAAGGGAGAGCGTGGCAGCGGATGTATTTGCCTTAATGGTGCAGCTGCAAGAAAATGTGTTGTAGGTGATACAGTTATAATAATTGCTTATGCACTGATGGACTTTGAAGAGGCCAAGTCTTATAATCCGGTTGTGGTTTTCCCTGTAGACAACAAGATACAGAAGTAATTCATCTTTGCATGTTATATCATTGAAGCAGCGTATGGTCTTGGCATTACGCTGCTTCAATGTATCTACGCAAATCGTTTGAAGTGAAGATTATGCTTCCGGTTTCTTGTTTCCTATACGTGCATCAAGTCGCTGATAATGCTGTCGCTCACAAACAGTCCCTTCCTTGTCAGATGTAGGTGGCTGCCTTCGAGTGTCATCAATCCATTTTCGATATGTGGGGCAGCTTCTTTGTACAGGAAGGCAAGATAGTCTTCGCCAAAATTTTTCTTTATGCCGGTCATGTCAATTCCTTCGCATGTGCGTAGTCTTGTCATGACCACGTCGTCAAATCTTGAGTCCTTGGTTAGAAATTCAGTTTCGGCAGGAATCGTTTTTTTACTGATAGATTCCATGTAGGACGATATGTCGTCAATGTTCCATTGTCTTGACATTCGGTTGAAAGAATGTGCAGAAGCTCCGATGCCCAGGTATGGGATGTCATTCCAATAGTTGCTGTTGTGTCTAGACCGGTAACCGCTTTTTGCAAAGTTGCTTATCTCGTAATGTTCGTATCCGGCAGCAACAAGTTTGTCTATAAGTATGTTGTACATGGCAAGATACGTTTCCTCGTCGCATTCCTTTATCCTGTTCTCAAGAAGAAGTTTTGTCATTGCAGTCCCCTCTTCATACATCAGACTATAAGCAGAGATGTGCTCAACCTCCAGGTTGAGGGCGCTTTCAATGTCTGTCCTCCATGTTTGTATGCTTTCTTGTGGAAATCCGAACATTAGGTCAATGCTGATGTTCGACACGTCAGCCTTTCTCAGCCTTTCCACCGCCGATATGATTTGTGACGCATTGTGCCTTCTCCTTATGAAGGATAGAATATCGTCAGAAAAAGACTGTGCTCCCATACTGACCCTATTGATGGGAGAACTTTTTATATAATCGGCAAGAGATTCCGTGATGTCGTCTGGGTTGCATTCAAAAGTCGCTTCTATGGAGTCTTCCACCTTATTATATTTATATATGGCATCGAAAATCCTGTCAATGTCAGTTTGGCAGAGCTGTGAAGGCGTGCCACCTCCAAGGTATATCGTGGAGATTCTGTCGTCCAGATAATCCCTTCTCAACCTTAATTCTTCGCAAAGGCTGTCTACGTAACGTGAACGAAGTTCTTCGTGAGTTGTTGAATAGAAGCCGCAATAGATGCAACGGCTCTTGCAAAATGGGATGTGAACGTATAATCCTGACATAATTTGTAATTTTTGTATTGCAAAAGTACTAATATGTTTTAAAAAACAGGATTTTTTGTAGCAAATATTTTGTAAAATGGAGAAAATATGATAACTTAGTTGCCGTTAAATCTAATTAAGTCGCCACAAGAACATAAAAGCACTTGGAACGACAAACCTAAAATCTATAATAACATGAGAGTTTACCAGACTAATGAAATCAAGAACATTGCCTTGCTTGGCAGTGCGGGTTCCGGCAAGACTACTCTTGCCGAAGCGATGTTGTATGAGAGTGGTGTCATCAAGCGCCGTGGTACAATAGAAGCAAAGAACACGGTTTGTGACTACTTTCCAGTAGAACAGGAATATGGCTATTCTGTATTCTCTACTGTATTTAATGTGGAGTGGAATAACAAGAAACTGAATATTATCGATTGCCCTGGCTCAGATGATTTTGTGGGCGGAGCAATTACAGCGCTTAATGTCACAGACCAGGCATTGGTGCTTATTAACGGTCAGTATGGTCCGGAGGTCGGAACTCAGAATTTATTTAGATATACAGACAAGCTGAAGAAGCCGGTTATCTTCCTCGTCAACCAGTTGGATAGCGAGAAGTGTGATTTTGAATCCATTATTGCACAGATGAAAGATATTTACGGCACCAAGTGCGTGCAGATACAGTATCCTTTGAATACGGGACCAGAATTCAATTCCCTTATCGACGTGCTTCTCATGAAGAAATATTCATGGACGCCTGAGGGCGGTGCACCTATCATCGAGGATATTCCTGAAGAAGAGATGGAGAGGGCTATGGCTCTACATAAGGAGCTCGTTGAGGCTGCTGCAGAGAACGACGAGACTCTGATGGAGAAATTCTTTGAAGAAGAGACACTTACTGAGGATGAGATGCGTGAGGGTATCCGCAAGGGACTCATCACACGCTCGATATTCCCAGTGTTCTGCGTTTGTGCAGGCAAGAGTATGGGCGTTCGTCGCTTGATGGAATTCCTTGGTAACGTAGTGCCGTTCGTTAGTGACATGCCGAAGGTGCATAATACGAGAGGACAGGAAGTTCCTGCCGATACCGACGCGCCTACTTCTTTGTATTTCTTCAAGACAGGAGTAGAGCCGCATATTGGTGAAGTCTCATATTTTAAGGTTATGAGCGGAAGCGTGAAACCGGGTGATGATTTGACGAATGCAGACCGTGGATCAAAGGAGCGTATGGCGAATATCTTCGTATGTGCAGGAGCTAACCGTCAGTCTGTAGAGCAGTTGCAAGCTGGGGATATCGGTTGTACAGTAAAATTGAAGGATGTCAAGACCGGTAATACTCTCAACAGTAAAGACTGCGAGAATAGATTTGATTTCATCAAATATCCTAACTCAAAATATTCACGTGCGATAAAGGCTGTCAACGAAGCTGACACAGAAAAGCTTATGGCTGCTCTGACTAAGATGAGACAGGAAGATCCGACATGGGTCGTTGAGCAGAGCAAGGAACTTCGTCAGACTATCGTTCACGGACAGGGGGAGTTCCATTTGCGTACATTGAAATGGAGACTTGAAAACAATGAGAAATTGCAGGTTGAGTATCAGGAACCACGTATTCCATATCGTGAAACAATCACAAAACTTGCACGTGCAGACTATCGTCACAAGAAACAGTCAGGTGGAGCTGGCCAGTTCGGTGAGGTACATCTTATCATAGAACCTTATGCCGAGGGAATGCCGGATCCTGTTTCTTACAATATCAATGGCCAGGAGTTCAAGATGAATATCAAGAACAAGGAGGTCGTTGATTTGGATTGGGGAGGCAAACTTGTATTCATCAACTCTGTTGTTGGAGGAGCCATCGACCAACGTTTCATGCCTGCAATCTTGAAGGGAGTGATGGAGCGTATGGAGCAGGGACCGCTTACTGGAAGCTATGCTCGTGATGTTCGTGTTGTCGTTTATGATGGAAAGATGCATCCGGTAGACAGCAATGAGTTGTCATTCATGTTGGCTGCAAGAAATGCGTTCTCAGAGGCATTCAAGAATGCAGGTCCAAAGATTCTTGAGCCGATTTATGATTTGGAAGTTTTTGTCCCTTCAGATTTCATGGGAGATGTGATGAGTGACCTTCAGGGACGCCGTGCTCTAATCATGGGAATGGATTCTGAGGCAGGTTATCAGAAGCTTCAGGCGAAGATTCCATTGAAGGAACTCTCAAACTACAGTATCTCACTGAGTTCTATAACAGGTGGTAGAGCTTCGTTCACAACTAAGTTCGCAAGCTATGAACTTGTTCCTAACGATATTCAGCAGGAGCTGATTAAGGTTCATGAAGCAGAAATCGACGGAAAAGAATAAAGGTCTGTTGGAAACATAAATTAAGGGGGCATGTCATGAGATATGTCCCCTTATTTATGTTGAAAACGTGTAGAGTCTTTTCCCATTTGAATTGTGCAAGTCTTGCCGTTTTCGAAAGTACTGACAGAAGTGGTTTGTCTCTTGATTTGTATTTTCTGTTAGTTGTTGTGATTATTTAGAATGGCATGCCTACAGCGAAATGGAATGCAAAATCTCTGTTCATGTTCGGGTGGAATAATGGATAATGATCATTTTTAGATTCGTAAGCTGGATTTATTGCTTTCATTCCAATGTCGAAGCGCAGGATGAAATAGCTGAAGTTCAAGCGAATCCCCAATCCATAGGCAACGGCAATTTGTTTGTAGAAAGAGTCCAGATGGAACTGTCCACCTGGTTGTTCCTTGTATTCTCTCAATGTCCAAATGTTTCCAGCATCAATGAATGCCGCTCCATGTAGTTTCCAGAACAAGGCGGTTCTGAATTCCATATTGAGGTCGAGTTTCATGTCTCCGGTTTGGTTTATGAAGTCAATGGCGCCATCTTTGCCTTTGAAGCTACCTGGGCCGAGTCCGCGTACGCTCCAGCCTCTGACCGAGTTCGCACCACCGGAGAAATATCTCTTTTCAAACGGCAAGACTGTACTGTTGCCGTAAGGATAGGCCACACCGAGAGCTGCATGCATAACAAGCTGGTTGTTCTGGTCGAACGAAAACTTGTGTGTGTAGTCGAAGTCGAATTTCGCATATTGGGCATAAGCGATGTTGAAAATCTTGTAGTGTTTATTGGCATCCTTCTGCATTTTCGTGATATGCGATATACCGTTGAGGATATTACCGGCTGTCTCGCAGTTTATTTTGAATGCATTGTTTTTGTGGCTGTATGTCATTCCAAATCCGATTTTCATGATGAAGAGATCTTCGTAGTTGTATTTCAAAATGACGTTTTTATTGTCTACATTATCAAGATAGTTGTCTTTGAATGTAGATGATATCCATGGCATATAGACATAATTGAGGTCTATGATGTCAACTTTGTATTGGTGTTTTTGGCTAGAGTCTGTCCATCTGTATCTTACAGAGCCTGAGAATACTCGTCTGTGGAACTCTGGACGGTTTTGCAGGTTATAGCTCACTCCGATTTCCGTCGTAGAGTAAGAACGTCTTTTGAAGTCATATGACAGAAACGGACACATGAAGCTGGGGAAAAGAATCTTTGACTCTATTCCATATTCTATATAATTCTGATTCTGGTAGCCTTCAAGACCGGTTATCGCTTCGTAAGCCCCTCTTAGTTTCACGCTGAACACTTCAGAGCCTCTGAACAGATTCCTGTTTTCGTATGTAAGCGATACTGCGGCACCAAGGTCTCCGGCTGTATTTGTACCTTCAGGTTGGAAACTGATACTGTTGGGGGTGCTCGGACTCACTCTGATATTGCAGTCGAGCAGGCCTTCACCTGCTTCTTTGAATTGAATGTTCGTGTATTTCACAGCTTGAAGCTTTCCGAGACTGTTATATGTTCTTTTGAGCATTTCAGAACTGAAGGGTTTACCTTCTTCGAGCCATGTGTTTTCCTTAAGCACATTAGCTCGCAATGGAATTCTGTCTCCTTCTGTGCTACTGTAGATAATATTGTTTATCTTGTAGCAAGTATGTAGTGTGTCTGTCTTTACTCCTGGTTTTTCGTATTTTGCTATGTGGAGTATCAGATCTACAAGTTCTTTGCCAGGTATTGAGTCTGCCGTATACGATATGAAATTCTTGTGAAAGTGGTAATATCCATTGTTGGTCAGGGCAGATGTTATAATTTGGCGCTCCTGTTCAAGACTATTGATGCTGAATACCGCTCCTGCCTTTATCCTTTTTTCTTTAGGGTATATTACATCAAGCTTCTTTTCGATGTTGTCGTCTTGGATGTCGTATGTTATGTTGTTTATGTGAAATTTCTTCCCGGGAGTAAGGATGTATGTTATATCAATCTTGTTTTTCTTATGAATCTTCGTACGGGTCTCCACATTGGCATTGAGAAACCCGTTGTTCTGCATTGCGCTTCGAAGATCGTTGCAAGTCGATTCTGTAAGTGTGGAATCCAGAGTTACTGGCTTTTCCCCGATATTCTTTAAAGTCTTGTTGATCCACTTTGTTGAATCTTTGCCTGCAAGTGAATATGTTGCAAGTGGTATGCGTAGTGCTGAAAACCACTTTGTGTTTCCTTTTTGCTTTATATATGGTTCATATTCTGAAGCGTTTATGCTTTTGTCTGTGCTCTCTATCATCACCTTGTTAATGAGAAACTCGTTTTCCGGTATGAATTTGGTTATGCTGCATCCCGTCATGACAGATGTCATAAACGCCACACAAAAGTGTATTAAGATATGTTTTATAGGTTTGTTCGTCACTTCTCTTGGTTTTGTTGTGCAAAAGTATAAAAAAAATTGTACTTTTGTGGCTCAAAAACTATAAAATGAAATGTTAAGCAAGAATCAGATAAAATTAGTTCATTCGTTGCAGTCAAAGAAAGGACGCGACAAAGAGGGTTGCTTCGTTGCAGAAGGTCCTAAGGTGGTGTCAGATTTGATGGAGATACTGAAGCCGAAAATGTTTTTTGCCACTCAGGGGTGGATAGATTCTAATCCTCAGATAGATAATGATATAGTTGTTGTCACGGATGATGAACTGCGTAAAATCAGTTTCTTGCAGCATCCACAGGGAGTGCTTGCCGTATTCCCGATGCTTGTGAGTCAGCCTAAATGTGATTTCGACGATTCTTCCCTTTACATTGCCCTTGATGGGGTGCAGGATCCTGGTAATCTGGGCACTATCATACGTGTGGCCGATTGGTTTGGTATAACGAAAATTTTCTGCAGCCGTAACACCGCTGACGTGTATAACCCCAAGGTCGTACAGGCTACTATGGGCAGTATCGCCAGAGTGCGGGTTGAATATTGCGATTTGCAAGTGCTTTTCGATTCGCTCCCCACTGGTTATCCCGTTTATGGAACATTCCTTGATGGTGAAGATATTTATAAGAAATCCCTCACTCCCAACGGTATTATAGTGATGGGGAATGAGGGGAATGGCATTTCCGCAGCTATGCGAAGCCGTATAAACAACAGACTTCTGATACCGAACTTTCCTGAGGGGCGCCAGACTGCAGAAAGTCTGAATGTGGCAATAGCCACTGCCATAACATGTTCGGAGTTCAGAAGATGTTCGTTTTGAACTTTTCTGGTTTCTTTGCGTCTTGGCCTTCTATTTCGTTACGTTCATTGAAATCTTTCCGTCAGTCGTTATGACAATATTCACCATGTAGCTTACATAGCTGTCGGGGATGGCGAGTTCTGCTATATAGTGGAATCCTTTGCTGTCGGATGTGCTTGCTGTAAGGTCGCTCAATACGCTCTGTTTCAGAAAGTCTTTGGGAACATATTGTGTGAAGTCGCTTTTCTTAAAGTCTTTTGAGAAAATCTTTGTTTCCTGCTTGAAGATCCCCAGGTGGATAGTGTTGTCGAAATATACGCTTTCGATTTCCAGCCCGTCATCATTATATGATGTCTTAAACACTTTATATGTTGTAGAATTTACTTGAATGTAAGAGTGGTATCTCTCATTGTTACAGAACAATATGGTGTCGCTTTTAATTGTCTTGTTCTGGTTTACGCTCGTTGGCTTCTTGTTGGCGAACTGTAGTTCAAAGCTCGGGTCTTCGCCTTTTATCAGTTTCACTATGTCGCCATTTGAGTTTTTAAATTCAAATATATGCGCCGATTGTTTTAATATGGCGTATTTAGAGTCGTTTGCGCTTTTTAGTTCCAGAGTGTCGCCATATATGGCAAATTTGATAGGCTGGCTCAGGGAGTCTGGGTAGTATATGGTGTCCCCTTTGACTTTGAAGACGGCATTCTCTTCGTCAGAGTCTACCCATATGCCTTGAAAAAGTTGTTTTGCCTTCAGGTCTTCTGTACGTACGGCTGTGTCTTCTCCTTTGTTTTTGCATGAAAAGGCAGTCGTGCACAAGAAAACCAAAAGGATGAAAGTCTTTATGTTCATTGTCATTAGATGTTGTGTGCCATAAGGCATCTGTGTTCATTTTGAGTCTCTGTCAAGAGATTGTCGGCGTATTTGCATCATTCGAACAAGACTGCCTCGGAAAATAGTTTTCCGTTGAAGTCTTTGTCGCTTGCCAGCACGTCTTTTTTTTCGATAGGCCATTCTATGTTGATTTCCGGGTCGTCGAATCGTATGGAGGCTTCATACAGTGGGGCATACACGTTGTCTACCTTGTATGTGAATATTGCTTCTTGGCTCAAGACAAGAAATCCGTGGGCAAATCCTCTCGGTATGAAAAGTTGTCTTTTGTTGTCTTCGCTGAGTTCCACCATCACGTGTTTGCCGAATGTGGGTGAGCTTTTTCTTATGTCTACAGCCACGTCAACCACTTTGCCTTTGATTACCCTTACGAGTTTCGCCTGCGAATATTCTCCCTTTTGATAGTGGAGTCCCCTTAAGACGCCGTAAGACGATTTCGATTCGTTGTCTTGCACGAAGTTCACGTTTCCGATGTTCTTTTCGAATTCTTCCTGTTTGAATGCCTCAAAGAAATAACCTCTTGGGTCGTTGAAGACTTTTGGTTCTATAATGAAAACTCCATCAATCGCGGTCTTTATAAAGTTCATGGTCGTATTTTATTTTGTTGCAAAAGTAATCAATATTATTTTATTCCGTATGTGTTTTTTACTTTTTTTTATTTCACCGATTGGTTTTGAAAGTTTTATTTGGCATTGTAATGGGAAAAGTGTAATTTTGCAACGTGATAGAATTGAAAAGACATATTGAAATATTGCTTTTGGACAATGACTGTGTTGTCGTGCCAGGCTTGGGAGGCTTTGTGGCGCATCATATAGATGCTCGCTATGATGCCCGTGATGGTGTGTATCTTCCGCCGTTGCGTACGCTTGGGTTCAACCAGAAACTCGATATGAACGACTCCCTTCTGGCGCAGTCGTATGTCGAGGCGTACGACATGAGCTATCCGGAGGCGATGAGAAAGATAGACGAGGAAGTTGGCGAACTGAAATCGGTGTTGGAAAAAGACGGTTTCTATGATTTGAGCGACATCGGAACTTTAGTCGTGAATGCTGACGGCCGTTATGAATTCGACCCTTGTGAGTCTGGTATTCTTACTCCGTCTTTGTATGGCTTGTCGAGTGTAGATGTGTCTCTATTGCTTGAGGATGGTGTGACTGCGACAATTCCTGCAGCAATTGATATGCCGGTGAAATCTATTACTGAGGAGCAGGGCAGGTCTGAAAAGTCTGCTGCTCAGCAGTCGCAGCAAGTGTTCCCGTATGGTGAATCGAAACTCGCAGAAAAACTATGCGCTGATGGTGACGTTGATTCGGAGAAGACAATCAGTATAAAGGTCAGTCTGATACGTAACGTGTTGGCCGTAGCATGTGCCGTCTTGGCATTCTTCATGTTGGCGACACCGATTAATAATGTAAATGACGAGACATCGGTTTCAATGAGTGGAATCGGTAGCGGTCTATTATATAACTTGGTTTCCAGAGATGCGAACTCAGGAGTAACCAATGTAGTGGGTGAGAAAATCAATGCCATTCCAAGTGCCAAGTCTGGCAATATTGTGGATAAAGAGATCGAGCCCCCAATAAAAAGAGTGGAACCTGTGTCGAAGCAGAAAGACATGCAGACGGAAGTCTATTGCATTGTTCTGGCTTGCAGAATAACCAAGTCTAATGCCGACGCTTTCGTCAAGAGTCTGCATAAGCAGGGGTTGACTGAGGCGAGAGTCCTTGAGCAGGAGGGTGAATCCTTGAAGGTGGTATATGGTAATTACGAATCTAAAACGAAAGCTTTAAGCGAATTGACACAACTTCGTGAAAATGAGATGTTTTCAAGTTCTTGGATATATAAGGAAAACTAAAAAAGATGAAAAGAGTACGCTGCCCTAAATGTGACAACTACATCATATTCGACGAGACAAAGTATGCCGACGGACAGTCTTTGGTATTCCAATGTCCAGAGTGTGGCAAGGAATTCGGTATACGAATGGGTGTGTCGAAATTGCGTGAACGCCAGAAAGACGAGAATCCAGACGAGAATGCGGATGAGAATGGATGTGGTTCAATCGTCGTCATTGAGAATGTCTTCCATTATAAACAAGTCTTGCCATTGAAGATGGGTGACAATATAATAGGTCGCTATATGAAAAATGCAAAGGTGGACTTGAAGATAGAGACAAACGACCCAAGTATGGATATCAGCCATTGCGTTATAAATGTTTCGAGAGACAAGAAGACGGGCAAGCTAAAATATATATTGCGCGATGGACCTAGTTATACTGGAACTTTCGTAGACAATGAAATCCTTGGCGATAAAGAGCGTCGCGTGATTTATGACGGTACTCTGTTCACTCTCGGAGCTACTAGCATAATACTGCGTGCAGCAGAAGAAGATGATTGATTTATTCTTTATGCATTCAGAAAAGAGTGCAGACAAGGAATATTACTGATAGGGTTAAGCCGTAAAACTCGGCTAATTATGATATGAAACTCACTGAGTTGCAACATGTAATTCAGTGAGTTTTTTTGTATTTACTCCATATGTATTCCTTTTCTTTTGGAACATAACTTGTTTCCTTTGCATTGTCTTCATCCGTTTTTTGTTTCAAACGTGTAATAATAAATAGGAATGGAACGGCTTCTATTTGTCTAATGGCAAAGAATTTATAAAGTATTTTGCAGAAAAATATTTTTTGTGTATCTTTGCCGCTCGATAATAGAATGTAAAGAAACAAATACAAAAAAAACATATGACCAAGAAATTTGCCGAGCATTCAGGCTTGGATCTGACAAAAGTAAACAATGAGATATTGGAAATGTGGAATAAGAATGATATATTCCACAAGTCTATTGATGAGCGTGAGGGATGTCCACAGTTTGTGTTCTTCGAAGGTCCTCCTTCGGCAAATGGTCATCCAGGCATTCATCATGTGCTCGCCCGTTCAATCAAGGATACCTTCAACCGCTATAAGACGATGAAGGGAATGCAGGTACACCGCAAGGCTGGATGGGATACCCACGGACTGCCTGTTGAACTCGGAGTGGAAAAGGAACTTGGCATTACCAAAGCAGACATTGACAACAAAGAGTCAAGCAAATATATCTCTGTAGAGGATTACAACCACAAGTGTCGTGAGAACGTAATGAAGTTCACGGCCGAATGGAGAAAACTAACTGAGGAGATGGGATATTTTGTAGATCTTGACCATCCTTATATAACATACGAGAATAAATATATTGAAACCTTGTGGTGGCTTCTGAAGCAGTTGTACAGCAAGGATCTTCTGTATAAAGGATATACCATCCAGCCTTACAGTCCGGGTGCAGGAACGGGACTCAGTTCTCACGAGCTTAACCAGCCCGGATGTTACAGGGATGTGAAGGATACAACCTGTACTGCCCTCTTTGAGGTGCTTGACCCGAAAGAAGAATGGACGAAATGGGGCAAGCCATATTTCATGGCGTGGACGACAACTCCTTGGACCTTGCCTTCAAACACTGCTCTTTGTGTGGGTCCATCCATAAAATACCTTGCTGTACAGACATACAATGCTTACAATGACGAGCAGATGACTGTCATAATCGCCGAACCGCTTCTGCATTCCTATTTTAAGGCAGAAGGAAGTGAGGCTCCGATGGATGACTATAAGCATGGCGACAAGGTTGTTCCTTATCGTGTCGTTGGCGAGTATATGGGTACTGAACTTGAGGGATTACATTACAAGCAGCTGATGCCATGGGTTAAGCCAACGGCTAAGGTTGATAAAAACTCTCCTGCATTCGTTGCCGAATATGCTTCGGCACATCCCGAAAAAGTCTTCGTCGCAGAGAATGGCAAGGATAGCTTTGTTGAAATGGAAGACAACGCTTTCCGCATTATCCTTGGTGACTATGTCACTACGGAAGACGGTACAGGTATCGTGCACATCGCCCCAACATTTGGTGCAGATGACGCCAAGGTGGCTAAGGATGCTAGAATTCCATCCCTGTTCCTGATTAACAAGAAGGGTGAGACACGTCCTATGGTTGACCTGCAGGGTAAATATTACACGCTTGATGAACTTGACGCAAACTTCGTGAAAGATTGCGTGGATGAAGGAAAATACGGACATCATGCAGGTGATTTCGTAAAGAACGCCTATGCTCCAGAATTCAACGTGGACGGTAAATATGATGAGAAGGCTGCAGCAAAAGCTGAAGACCTGAATATCGTGTTGTGTATGGAGATGAAACAGGAGGGAAGCGTGTTCAAGATAGAAAAGCACGTGCACAATTATCCACACTGCTGGCGTACAGACAAACCTATCCTCTATTATCCGCTTGATAGCTGGTTCATACGTTCCACTGCAAAGAAGGAGCGTATGGCAGAACTCAACAAGACAATCAACTGGCAGCCAGAATCAACTGGAACAGGACGTTTTGGCAACTGGCTTGAGAATCTTAATGACTGGAACCTCTCTCGTTCACGCTTCTGGGGAACACCGCTTCCGATCTGGCGTGATGAAGATGGAGAGGAAATCTGTATCGGTTCGCTTCAGGAACTCTATGATGAGATAGAAAAGAGTGTAGAGGCGGGATATATGAAGTCAAATCCTTTGAAAGACAAAGGATTTGTTCCAGGTGACTATTCAAAGGATAATTATGACAAGGTGGATCTCCATAGACCATACGTTGATAATATCGTTTTGGTAAGCCCTACAGGAAAGGCAATGAAGAGAGAAGCCGATCTTATTGATGTGTGGTTTGATTCAGGCTCTATGCCTTATGCGCAGATTCACTATCCGTTTGAGAACAAAGAACTGATAGACAAGCGTCTGGCTTTCCCTGCGGATTTCATCAACGAGGGAGTAGACCAGACACGTGGATGGTTCTTCACTCTGCATGCCATAGCAACTATGGTGTTCGACAGTGTCGCTTTCAAGAACGTCATCTCTACAGGACTCGTTCTTGATGCCAAGGGAGACAAAATGTCGAAGCACAAAGGAAATGTCGTTAACCCGTTCACGATGATTGACAAGTATGGTGCTGATCCGGTGCGTTTCTATATGATGACGAATTCAGAGCCATGGGACAACTTGAAATTTGACGAGAAGGGTGTAGACGAAGTTAGAAGAAAATTCTTCGGCACCCTATACAATACATACTCGTTCTTCAGTCTTTATGCTAATGTAGACGACTTTGACTACTCTCAGCCTGAAGTGCCTCTGAATGAGAGACCGGAGATTGACCGCTGGATTCTTTCCGCACTTCATTCATTGATAAAGGGTGTTGACAAAGAACTCGGCAATTATGACCCGACACGTGCGGGCAGACTGATTGACAATTTCGTAAACGATGACCTCAGCAACTGGTATGTACGTCTGAACCGTAAACGCTTCTGGGGCAAGGAGATGAGCAAGGACAAGTTGTCGGCTTACCAGACTCTCTATACATGTCTTGAGACTGTAGCCAAACTGTTGGCGCCTTTTGCTCCTTTCTACTCTGACCAACTCTATCTCGATCTGACCAAAGCAACGGGCAGAGGTGGAGAACAGTCTGTACATTTGGCTAAATACCCTGAGGCAGACGAGAACTTCATCGATTCGGATCTGGAAATCCGTATGGGAATGGCACAGAAAATCACATCAATGGTGCTTGCTCTTCGTCGCAAAGTAAATATCAAGGTAAGGCAACCGCTTCAGGCTATCATGATTCCTGCAGTTGATGATGAACAAAAGAATCATATAGAGGCAGTCAAGGACTTGATAAAGAACGAGGTAAACGTCAAGGAATTGCGCTTCGTTGAAGGCTCTGGAGTATTGGTGAAGAAGGTGAAATGTAATTTCCGTACGATGGGAAAGAAGTTCGGAAAGCTCATGAAGGGTATTGCAGCAGCAATGGGTAATCTTTCTCAGGAAGAGATTTCACAACTTCAGACAACAGGTTCTTATGAGCTCGAGGTTGAAGGTCAGAAGGCTGTTGTTGAAGCAACTGACGTAGAGATAATCAGTGAGGATATCCCAGGATGGCTTGTCAGCAATGAAGGTAACCTTACTGTCGCTCTCGATGTCGAGCTTACAGACGAGCTGCTTAATGAGGGAATGGCACGTGAACTTATCAACCGTATCCAGAATATCCGTAAAGAGATAGGTCTGGAGATCACAGACCGTATCAACGTGACGCTTTCTCCAGATTCCAAAGTGGAAGCAGCACTGGCAGGATTTGCTGATTATATCAAGGCGCAGGTCCTCGCTGATAATGTATGTATTGCAGACAACGATGGAATAGCAGCTGAAATCGAAGATTTGAATATCAACATCAAAGTAGCTAAGGCGTAATGCCTTAGTTGCTTTATATGTCTAACTCTTAAGAAATCAATATTATGGCAACAGAAAAAACACGTTATAGCGATGAGGAACTTGAAGAGTTCCGTGAGATAATAAACTCAAAGTTGGCTCTCGCACGTCGCGATTATAGTCAAATGATGCGCTCTTTGATGAACGCTGATGGTAATGACGTTGACGACACCTCGCCTACATACAAAGTGTTGGAGGAGGGTAGTACGACGCAGTCAAAGGAAGAGATGATGCAGTTGGCTAGCCGTCAACAGAAATTCATACAGGGACTTGAAGCTGCATTGGTGCGTATTGAAAACAAGACTTATGGAATCGACCGTATTACCGGCGAGTTGATACCTAAGGAGCGCCTTCGCATCGTGCCTCACGCAACATTGAGCGTTGCATCGAAGAATGCAAGAAAGAAATAAAAACGATGGCATTTATTAAGGTAAACAAGAAAGGGCTTCTCGTAAGCGTCGTGATAATACTGGCACTCCTTATCGACCAGATCATAAAGATTGAGGTTAAGACAGGAATGCCGTTGGGAGGACAGATCCATATTACGGACTGGTTTTATATTAAGTTTATTGAGAACAACGGCATGGCATATGGCATGACGTTTATAAACAAGCCTGTTCTAAGCGTTTTCCGTATAGTTTTGATCAGTTTGCTTGGATGGTATATTTGCCGTCAGGTGAAAACTGGAGCACGTACGTTCTATATTATTGTCCTTGGCCTTGTTTTTGCAGGAGCTTTGGGCAATCTTATAGATTGTATGTTCTATGGACTTGTATTCAGTGGCTCATCGCCTTATTTCACATCTTATCTCGTCCCGTTTGGAGAAGGCTATTCCGGCTTCCTTACAGGTAGGGTCGTGGATATGTTTTATTTTCCGTTGATAGTCACGACATGGCCTGAATGGGTGCCGGTTTGTGGAGGTGATGAATTCGTTTTTTTCAGTCCGATATTCAATTTCGCTGATAGTTGTATCAGTGTAGGTTTTGTACTTCTTGTGCTTTTCTGTCGTCAGGAACTTGCACAATTGTCTTCGGATTCAAAAAAGTCAACGCGAAGAGATGAGCCAAAGTGATTCTGCCCTTTTGATGGGCGACAATGGAATTTGGATTTTTTTAGGGTAAGGTTTTGAATAAACAAATGATGGAACGAGGTTTCTATTTTCTTACATTGCTGTTTCTGTCCTGCTCTTTGCTGTATTCGTGCAAGCCACAGGTTCCTGGCGAATATCTGCAACCTGACGAGATGGAAGATATCTTGTATGACTATCACATAGCTTTGGGTATGCTTGATGACAACTCTGATGACGGAATGAAGCGAACCATGTATGAGATGTCTGTATTGAGGGAACATGGAGTTTCACAAGCGTTGTTTGACTCTTCACTCGTTTATTATAGTCGTCATTCGGACAGATTTCAGAAGATTTACGAGAATCTGACAAAACGTCTTGGTGACGAGGCTGTAGCATTAGGTGCTTCGGCAAGTGATATAGGCAATTTTGGAGACAGTATGGAGAAAGGCGATACGGCAAATGTCTGGAAAGATGCCACGTCATTTATGTTGGCCACTCTTCCTCCCAACAATGTCAGATCCTTTACTTTGTCTGCAGATACGGCTTTCCACAAGGGGGATAAAATCGTGTTGAGTTTTAAAACACAGTTCATCTTCCAGGATGGGTATAAAGATGGCGTGGCTCTGTTGGCTGTAAGATTCTCCAACGACAGTGTTGCAACTCGTACTGTCCATCTCTCTGAGTCAACGAGCTATGATTTGGCGATATCTGATGATGCAAGGCTTGGTATAAAGAATGTAAGTGGCTTTATAACTTTGCAAGGTTCGGCAAACTCTTCTCAGACGACTTTGAAGCTGATGTTCGTTGAAAACGTTCGTTTGATAAGATGTCATGTAAACGGTATCCCATCTTCAGCTGCTTCTTCCGTAGATGCAATTGATTCTGTAAAGGCTGATGGGCTGAAACCCGCTACTGAACAGTCTCAACATCCGCAACCTGTCAAGCAGTCTCCTCAGCCTCTTAGGGAAATTGGCCCACAACCTGATAAGCTGATGAGGATGACGGATAATAAACTTTCTGACAAAATATCATGAGCAGGAGGGGATTCACACGTAGGATAGCATCTAATGGTGTTTCTTTAGATGGAAAGGAACTAGGGCGCTATGTTGTTGAGTTGCGGGATGATGAGGTGATTGATTATTATCCCTTGATGTCTGAGCTGCCTTTTACTGAATGGATACCCACGTCGGTAAAGTTGGTTAGAGAAAAGGGGCGCATTATATGGTTGGTGTAGTGATTTTCCGAATCTGCTTTTTGTTCTGTTTTCAATGATGCCTTTCCAGTTCGTGGTGTCATCGTTTTAATATGAAACAACAATAAAAGCTGAACTGCATTTTACATGTGCGGTTCAGCTTTTATTGTTGTTCTCTTTTCTAGAGTCTGATCTTGTTATTTCTTAGGCATGTTCTTCAGAATCTCCAACAGGTGATCCCAAACCATTTGTACGGTAGGAATGAGAAGACGCTCGTCTGGAGAGTGAACGCCACGGAGTGTAGGTCCGAAAGAAACCATATCCATCTGTGGATATTTCTCTGAGAAGAGACCACATTCCAGACCGGCGTGAATACCGATTACCAGTGGGTCTTTCTTGAAAAGTTTTTTGTATGTTTCAACAACTATCTTTGTCAGCTCGCTGTTTGGATTCATCTTCCATGCTGGGTAAGAGTCGTCAACAGTGACTTCAGCTCCTCCCAATATGAAAGCTGCCTTGACTGTGTTTGTCATATTCTGCAGGTTGCTCATCACGTTTGAGCGTTGTGAAGCTACTACAACGATTTCTGTATCCTTCGTTACAACACTTGCAACATTGTTGGATGTCTCCACCATCCATTCAAGTTCTTTGTCCTGGCACATTGCCAATACACCGTTATATACGGCTTGAAGGGCGTATATGAACTTTGTAGAGTTCTCTTTCGGTAAAACTCTTTCAGCCTCGCAACTCTCAAGGGCGGCGGTCATATTTGGTTCTGTTACGTGGAACTCATCCTCAAATCCTGCTACCATGATGTTCCAGTCAGCCTTTATGGTTTCCTTGTCTTTTGCAGGCACGGCGAACACTACCATTCCATCGCGGGGGATAGCGTTGTGCATGCGGCCGGCATTGAAGTTAGCCAAGCGGAGGTCTGTCTTCTCCTGCTCGGTGAAGAGGAAACGGGTAAGGAACTTGATGCAGTTTGCACGCTTCTTGTTGATGTCGTCACCGCTATGTCCGCCTACGAGTCCGTTGATGCTTGCCTTCATGAAGAAATAGTCAGCGGGAGCCTCTTCCTTGTTGAATTTGAAGGTTGCAGTAGTTGTCTGTCCACCGGCACAACTTATAAATATCTGTCCTTCGTCTTCGCTATCCAGATTGATAAGCATGTTGCCTTTCATGAATCCAGACTCCATTCCGTGAGCTCCGGTAAGTCCTGTTTCCTCGTCGCGTGTGAATACGCATTCAATAGGTCCGTGCTCTATCTCGTTGCTGTCGAGAATAGCCATTTCGATGGCACATCCGATACCGTCATCAGCTCCCAGGGTAGTTCCCTTTGCCTTCATCCATTCACCGTCAACATAAGTTTGGATAGCGTCTTTCGTGAAGTCGATATCGACGTCTACAAGTTTTTCGCAAACCATATCCATGTGGCTCTGCAGAATTACGGTCTTGCGGTCTTCGTATCCCTTGGTAGCAGGTTTCCTGATGATTACGTTGCCTGTCTTGTCTACCTGAGTGTCGAGGTTTCTGCTCTCTCCGAATTCTTTCAAGAATTCAATCATCTTCTCTTCGTGTTTAGAAGGGCGGGGAATTTGGTTGACCCTTGCAAATTGTTCAAAGACACAAGCTGGTTTTAATTCGCTGTTGTTCATAAATGTATATTTATTTAAAGTTTAAAGTTTGTAAGTTCAGAATCTTTGAAT